>ENA-OPDH01001875-OPDH01001875.1-human-gut-metagenome-genome-assembly--contig:-NODE-1875-length-14487-cov-2.122090_pt1 | contig 14487 bp, 7 predicted proteins | sample MGYA00241260_ERZ501500 | MGnify/ENA primary metagenome ERZ501500 (study PRJEB25962, sample SAMEA2042519) | human gut metagenome | biome: human gut; feature: human-associated habitat; material: faeces...
CCCCTTGGAATTAAAAGTACCTATTTAGGTTTACTCATCGTCATCATTAAAATCTTCATCTTCTAAGATGCTTGAATCATCATCTAGTATGATGTCATCGTTTTCATCATCTAGGTCATCAAATAATTTGTCATCTTCAGAATCTTCGTCATCTGATGATTCTTCTGTGTATCCATCTGATACGACACTATGAGGTAATCTTTGGAATTAAATCGGTCAGCCACTCCTTTCAGTACTTCTTTGTTATCGGTCGAAAAAGTTATCATTGAGCTTTTCATTCCTATGCTTTTAAACAGGTAACTTAGCACTTCAAGACCAATCAGGGTCAGTACCATGGCAGCAATACCTATGACGTACATGCCCGCGCCTACTGCCAAGCCTATTCCGGCTGTCGCCCAGATCCCTGCCGCTGTAGTCAGTCCTCTGACTATCTGTTTTTGAAAGATAATCGTTCCGGCACCGATAAAACCAATCCCACTGACTACTTGTGCCGCTACACGGCTTGGATCGAGTGTAACACTATTTTCTTTTATGATTTCTTGAAAGCCGTATTGAGAAACGATCATAATCAGTGCACTACCCAATGACACCAGAAAGTGTGTGCGATAGCCCGCTTCTTTGGCACGATATTCCCTGTCCAAGCCAATGATGGCACCTAAGATTCCGGCGACTAACAGTCTTAATACAAAGTCGAAGTTCAACATCATACGTAAATTTCCTTTCTATCTTTATTTCAATCATTTATTCATTACCTAAAGATACAATAGTTTTTTAGAAATAACGTATATTCGCAGTCAAAAGATTATTTCTATCGGAAATACTGACATCATAAAGTTGATATAATACATAAAGTTTTTAATAGTATTGATAAACAACAATCGAACTTTGTATTCTCAGTATATCCTGTGAAAGATAAAATTCGAAAGACACCATGAATAAAAGTTTTTTCTATGCGATATGTTTTGTCGTAATACTGGTAGTTGAGATTATTATTGGTATATATGTTCGTGATAACTTTGTACGTCCTTATATGGGTGACGCACTGGTTGTTGTGTTGATTTATTGTTTTATACGGATTTTTATTCCGAACGGTTTGTCACAATTACCTTTGTATGTGCTTGCTTTTGCCTGTTTCATAGAGATACTTCAATATTTTCAGTTGGTCGATGTGTTGGGAATATCGAATCGTATACTCCGTATAGCCCTTGGTTCTACTTTCGATTTGAAAGATATGGTCAGTTATGCCGGCGGATATGTATTTATTCTACTGGCAGAATATTTTTTAGATAAGAAAAGAAAATAATACATATATTTCTGCTTGTTTTGTAAATTCTTTAAATTAAAGAGGTCTCCTTTATAAATAAATATGTAATTTTGCCACATGTTATTGTTTGAATGTGAATTAATTAATCTCGTTTATCATGAGTCAAGAGAATCCTTCTTCACAATTGGATGTGGAATTTATTTATTTGCCTGTTATCAATTATTCCATGCAGCAAAACCGGATACCTGTTGTCCGGTTACTTTCTATTAAAAATAATACAGAACATCCGCTTACGGATTTGAAGGTATTTCTAACTCTGGAGCCTGAATTTGCATCAGTTTCACCGGTAATGGTAGAAAAATTAGCTTCCGGTGAGATTATTACAATAACCGGATTAAATCTGATGCTGGACCCTTCTTTTTTTATTCAGCAAACCGAACGCTTGTCCGGTACTATAGTTCTGGTAGTTTCTGATGAGGAAAACGTATTTTTTCAAGAGAAGTATCCTGTTGATATCCTGGCTTTTGATCAATGGGGAGGCATTCAGGTATTGCCTGAACTTTTGTCTGCATTTGTGGTTCCTAATCATCCGGTACTTACAGGAGTTCTTTCGCGGGCGTCATCTATCCTGAAAGAGTGGTCCGGTAATTCTTCATTGGATGCTTATCAGAGTTGTAATCCCAATCGGGTGAAGTTACAGTTGGCGGCTCTGTACGAGGCTATTAAAGAGCAGCATATTGCATACTGCACGCCTCCGTCCAGTTTTGGTGATGCCGGTCAGCGAGTCAGGCTTTCGGATAATGTACTTTCCGGTAAATTAGGGACTTGTTTGGATCTGTCACTGTTGTATGCTTCATGTGCCGAAGCCATGGGGTTGCATCCGTTGTTGGTGATCATTCAGGGACATGCTTTTGTGGGATGCTGGTTGATTGACGGGACATTTCCTGATGCGGTGAACGATGACCCTTCGTTATTGACCAAACGAACGGCGGACGGTATCAACGAAGTTATTTTGCTGGAAGCCACTTGTATGACCGATGGAAACAATGTGACTTTCGATACCGCAGTCGGGCTGGCTAATGACAAAATGTTGGCTGTGAATGACTTTACTTGTTTTATAGATGTTGCTCGCAGCCGTTTTGCTCATATTTTGCCTTTACCTCAACGGGTTATGCATGGGAAAGCATGGACTGTGAGTCCGGAGGTAGCTCAGATTCCTAAAGGCGGGTTGTACATTAGTCCTGTTAGTGCTCCGGAAGAGATTAAGCAATATGATTTGGATAATCAGGATAGTTATGTGGAATTCACCAAACAACTTTTGTGGGAACGAAAGTTACTTGACCTGAGTCTACGTAATAATTTTCTGAACCTGCGTATTACCCGTAATGCCCTTCAAGTGATCTCTGCGGATATAGATAAGATGGAAGATGCTTTTTCGGACGGAACAGAATTTCAGATTTTGGGTAAGCCCTCTGATTGGGATAATCCGTTGTATGACTTCGGACTTTATGGCACTTTAACGGAATCGGATCCGATGATTGGTTTGATTAAGCAGGAACTGACTCAAAAAAGATTGAGAACCTATCTTACCGAACAGGATCTGAAGAAATCGCTTACTTATTTATATCGTTCTTCCAGAATAGCATTGGAAGAAAATGGTGCAAATACTTTATATCTTGCCTTGGGGCTGCTGAGGTGGTATGAAACCGAACATAGTGAGCGTCCTCGCTATGCCCCGATATTGTTACTTCCTGTTGAGATGATCCGTAAGTCGGTATCCAAAGGATATATTATCCGTGCCCGTGAAGAAGAGAGTATGCTTAACATTACCTTGTTGGAGATGTTGAGACAAAACTTTGGCATCACTATTTCTGGGCTCGATTCATTGCCGAAAGATGAAAATGGAACCGATGTGAAACGTATTTTCTCAATCTTTCGGAAAGCTGTGATGAACGAAAAGCGTTGGGACGTAGAAGAACAGGCTATTTTGGGTACTTTTTCATTCAGTAAGTTCATCATGTGGAATGACATTCACTCGAATGCCGAAGAGTTGAGTAAAAATAAGATTGTCGGCAGTTTGATGAGTGGTAAAATGGAATGGGAGGTTGCAGAAGTCGATGCCAATGCCATAGAACTGGATCATGCTTTAACCCCTGCTGATATTGCGTTGCCTGTCAGTGCCGATTCTTCGCAGCTTGAAGCGGTTTATGAAGCTGTAAATGAGAAAAGCTTTATTTTACATGGACCTCCGGGAACTGGCAAGTCACAAACCATTACGAATATTATAGCCAATGCACTGTATCAGGGTAAACGGGTATTGTTTGTGGCCGAAAAAATGGCTGCACTCTCCGTAGTTCAGAAAAGGCTTATGAATATAGGTTTAGCTCCGTTCTGCCTGGAACTGCATTCTAATAAAGCACGAAAGACAGATGTACTGAGTCAGCTGAAAGAATCAACTGAGATCTTTCGTTATAAGGAACCGGAAGAGTTTAAGGAAGAGTCGGAAAGGCTGTTTAAAATGCGTCAGCAGATTAATGGATATGTAGAGGCATTACACCGAATATATCCTTGTGGCATATCTGTCTATGAGGCTATCACCCGTTATAGCTCCATTGACGAAACAGAAGAAATAATGATACCCGCTTCTTTGCTTGCTTCGTTGACTAAGGAGCAATTCAATGAATGGAATCATGCTGTGGAAGAGTTGATCGGAGTTGGAAAAGTAAGTGGACATTCCCATCAGCATCCTCTCACAGGAATCAATATAATGGAGTACTCTTCTCAACTGAAAGAAGAAGCGGATAAACTTCTGAAAGACTATATGATTCTGTTGCAGAAGATGGAAGAGAAGATGAATAGATGCTTCTCAAATTATGGAATAGGGAATAAATGCACAGAGAAGCTATTGGATAACTTTGTTCGGTTCATCCGAATCCTAATGCAACTTCCTGGTATGACCGGTAACTTGATGTTGTTAACCGATCTTGACGAGAATGTTGATAAGATAGGCCGGATCATTGAACATGGACGAAAAAGAGATGAATTTTGCAATCTGCTAAAACAATCATTTGAAGACACTTTTCTCACTTTACCGGTGCAGCAAAAGATCTCGGAATGGAAAGATATTACACAGAGTTGGTTTCTGCCTCGCTTGTTAAAACAACGGAAGTTTTGTAAGGAGCTGTCTCTCTTTTCGCTTCAGGGCCGTGTCAATAAAGAACAAGTTCTTCCCGCTTTGCAACAATTGCTCTTTTATCAGCAGCAAAAACAGGAAGTAGATAGCAGTAGTCGTTGGTTTGAGGACTTATTTGGGAATAAATCCCATCCCGGTGAAGAGCAATGGGACGATATAGAAGTGATGAGCAAGGCTATACTCCAATTGAACAGGCTTCTGGTGGAGGTAGTGGATGATCCTATGTCTATACGGCGAGTTAAGGAGAAGCTGGCGGAACAACTCTCTGAGGGTTATTCTTTGTTCCGGCAAATGAATCGGGAGTTGTTGGAAGGTTTGGTATACGACTGGGAGTGTATAAAGCAATTGGAAAAATCGATGTTGCAATTATTGGGCGTTTCCAAAGAGGTGCTTCATGCTTGTGAAGACGACTGGCTGGCAGGAGCGTCACGACAATGTGAGATTTGGGCAAGAAACACGGATAAGCTGAAAGATTGGTATCGTTGGTTGAATGTATCTCGTCGGTTCGAGGCTTGTGGCTTGACTTCTGTATTTGCAGCATATACGGAACGTAACTTGCCTGCCGAACGGATGATGAATATTTATTTGAAAGGGTTTTATCATAGTTTTATTGAATATGCCATCGGGAAGGAGCAGGTTCTGCAATTTTTTAACGGGGAGCTGTTCAATGACAGCATCCGGCGTTTTCGTGAATTGAATATGGAGTATCAGGAATTAATAAAAAAGGAACTTTATACAAAACTGGCTTCTAATATCCCATCATTTGTACTTGCGGCTGCCCAAAGTTCGGAGGTTGGTATTTTGCAGAAATGTATTCGCAGTAACGGACGTGGAATGTCTATTCGTAAGTTGTTCGATTCGATTTCCAACTTATTGTCACGTATGTGTCCGTGTATGCTGATGAGTCCAATGTCAGTAGCGCAGTATATCAATGTGAACCACGATAAGTTTGATTTGGTTGTATTTGATGAGGCTTCACAGATGCCTACTTGTGAAGCCGTAGGTGCTATTGCCCGTGGAAATCATGTAGTCGTTGTAGGTGATCCGAAGCAAATGCCCCCGACTAATTTCTTTACCAGTAATTCAGTTGATGAAGAACATATAGAGATAGAAGATCTGGAGAGTATCCTGGATGATTGCCTGGCTTTGTCTATGCCTTCTAAATATTTGTTATGGCATTATCGCAGTAAACATGAAAGCCTGATTGCTTTCAGCAATTCTCAGTATTATGATAATAAGTTGCTGACTTTTCCATCTCCGGATGATCTGGCTGCCAAAGTTACTTTAGTACCCATCGAGGGATATTACGATAAGGGTAAAAGTCGTCAGAATCAAGCTGAGGCACAGGCGGTAGTAGACGAGATTGTTCGCAGACTTTCCGATCCGGAATTGAGAAATCAGAGTATAGGTGTTGTAACTTTTAGTTCCGTACAGCAGACTTTAATAGAAGACATGTTATCGGATGTTGTTTTACAGAACGCAGAATTAGAGAATCTTGCATTCAATCGTGAAGAACCTGTTTTTATTAAGAATCTGGAAAATGTGCAAGGGGATGAACGGGACGTTATTCTTTTTTCTGTAGGTTATGGTCCGGATGTCAACGGAAGGGTGAGTCTCAATTTCGGACCGTTGAATAGGGATGGTGGCGAACGTCGTTTGAATGTGGCAGTGTCACGTGCCCGATATGAGATGAAAGTCTTCTCTACATTAAGAGCCGACCAGATTGATCTGAAAAAGACATCTTCTATAGGAGTGGCAGGTTTGAAATATTTCCTTGAATATGCAGGTAAGGGTACCGGAGTTTTGAATCATTCTTATGCAGCGGTAGCCGAAGAGGTCGAAATGGGTGAGCTGATTGCTGCGGCACTTCGTGAAAAAGGACATCAGGTGAAAACCAAAATCGGATGTTCCGGATTCAAAGTAGATGTAGGTATTATCGATCCTAATGATACCTCCCGTTATATGCTCGGGATTTTGTGTGATGGCGAGAATTATCGGGCTGCAAAAACAGCTCGGGATAGGGAGATTGTGCAAGACAGTGTACTGAAAATGTTGGGATGGAACATTTGTAAAGTATGGACTCTGGATTGGTGGGAAGACTCACAGAAAGTTATTGACCATATAGAGGCGGAATTGAAAAGAGCTGAGTGCGGAAAATCGCAACGATCCGTTCCGGTGATTTCTTTGGCTTCAGGATCGGGAGAAGTGCAAAAAGAGGGTTTACTATGCCATGCACAACACTGCTTAGTGAAGTTGCCGGAGCAAGTAATTCGGGAAGAAGTGAAAACTGCGTCACCGGAGATTTATGAAAAAACTCTTCTAAACTCTGTAAATGTATCTGCTTGGGAATTGATGATGCCACGCCGGGAGCCCCGTATCAGAAAACAATTGAATGAGATCATGCGTACGGAGGCTCCGATTAGCCGTTCATTGTTAAGCAGCAGGATCTTTAATGCTTATGGCATTCTTCGGAAGACAGCTCGCCTGATTGAATGGATGGATGGTATACTGGATAAAACTCCTTATTACAAGCAGGAAATTGATGGATTGGTTTTCTACTGGAATACCAAGGAAGAAGCAGACTCGTATACCGGATTCCGCATAGACTCCAAGCGTGAAGCCGTAGATTTACCTCCTCGTGAGGTAGCCAATGCGGCTCGGAATATACTGGAACAGCAGGTCGCTTTACCTTTGGTTGACTTAATGCGGGTAACCGCCCAGTTGTTGGGGTATGCACGTTTCGGATTGAATGTGGAGACTGCCATGCGCAGGGGAGTGCAAATACTGTTGGACGGAGAAGAGGTAAAGATCGAAGGGGGTAAGATACTTATGAAGTAGTCCGATCCGGATCAGTTGCTGTGTTTTCTTGCTGGTAAATTTCATCATTTTTCAATTTATGTCCGCAGTATTTACAATAAGTTGCATTCTCTTCGTGCCCCGTTTTATGACAGTTGGGACATTGTAAGTCTTTTAATTTTTTGTATTCTTTCATCATGGATGCAGAGACGATACCTGTAGGGACAGCAATAATTGTGTAACCGATCAGCATCACGCAGGCAGAAAGAAATTTGCCAAGAGCGGTAGCAGGAGTGATGTCTCCATAGCCTACGGTGGTCATGGTGACAATGGCCCAATAGATACTATTCGGAATGTTATTAAATTGTGTATTGGGTTGAGTCCCTTCAATCATATACATTAAAGTGCCGATGGCAACGACGAGGATGACAACGAAGAGGAAAAAGACGGCGATCTTTTTGCTGCTTTCCCGCAGGGAAGTGAGTAGACGTTCACCTTCGAGCCAGAAGTTGAACAACTTGAATATTCGGAATACCCGGATAATCCGGAAAGCACGTATAATCAGTAGATAGCGTGCTCCGGGCAGGAAGAAGGCAAGGTAGAGTGGCAATGTAGCCAGAAGATCGACAATACCGAAAAAACTGAAAATATATTTCCGTGGATTGGGTGAGCAATAGATGCGGGTGACATATTCAAAGGTAAAAAAAACTGTGAAAAGATATTCAAGCACGATAAAGGGAGTGGAAAGCCAGGAAGGCAGACCTTGAAGGCTTTCGATTATAGCAAGCAGGATACTCAGCAGAATACATATGATAAGGGTTACGTCGAATGCTTTCCCTGCGGGTGTATCGGATTCGAAGATAATGACATACAGCTTATGCTTTAGCGGCTGATTATGCAAAAAACGATGGAGCCAAGAATCACTTTTCAATGTGTCAATATATTAATATACCAATGTACTTGTTTGATTAACCATTAGTCAATCACCCATTTATGTTCGTGAGGAACTGTTTTACGAGGATCATAATTCATACCCTCTTGCGTGGGTATATGTAAAACGTATTTCTTCCCGGTTTTGTTTTTTAGTGATGAACCTCGAAGCCAGGGGTTGGCATCGCGAAGTTGTGCATAGGTGATGCCTTGTTTCTGTGCAAAGTTGCTCAAGTCACTGATTTCTGTATCTACCGCCACTTCTTTGTAGGGAATGGCAGGGTAGAGATGTTCCCGCTTCAGCAGAAAACCGAAACGTTGAGGATTGCCGAATACCTCTTTTACAGCCAGTAGGCGGAACATGTAGCGTGAGGTTTCTTCTGTCAGCCAGAGGTCCATGGCATGATCCGCCAATTGTTTGTCTAGTTGAGAGGAAATACGTCCTTGTCCGGCATTGTAAGAGGCAGATACAGCCATCCAGTCGCCATATTTGGCATAAGCCTGCTTGAAATAACGGCAGGCGGCTGCGGTAGCTTTCTCAATATGATAGCGTTCGTCTACGTTATCATTTACTTCAAGACCGAATTCACGGGCAGTGACAGGCATAAATTGCCATAAACCGGCGGCACCGGCCGGTGAACGTGCTATCGGGTTGAGATTGCTTTCTATTACCATCAAATATTTGAAGTCGTCCGGAATACCGTTGGCTTTCAGTAATGGTTCAATGACAGGGAAGTAGCGGTTGGCCCGTTTAATCATTTGCATGGTGCTGGAGTGCATGTAAGTGAAGGACATCAGTTCGCGGTCCATACGTTCACGGCGGTCATAACGACGCAGGTCGATTGTGTCACCATCAAACACAGCTTGTTCGGGGACAGTGGGAGGAGTGACGCAATAAGGAACTTCGGATTGTACAGAGTGTTGTTCGCTGAGGCAAGTGCTGCCTATAAGGACAGGGATGCTGATGCCGATACCTAAAGCAAGTGCAGTAGTTAGAATATAGTTAATAGATATATGTTTCATGACAATTATTATGTTAATTAGTGGGGTAAAGATAACCAAAAGGATTAAACCAAAAAGGATGTTCATACGTTAATTATATGTAACGGGTATCGGTAGTATCGGTGTCGATACTTATTTTCGCAGCCTCAAAATGCACATGAAGAAGTTTATATTAATCACCTTGACGTTGCTTTATGCCGTTGTTTCATCAGGCATAACGATTAATTTCCATTACTGCATGGGCCGTCTGGCGGATGTAGAGTGGGGAAGTGCGTCCGTTTGTGCATCGTGTGGAGAGAAGAAGATGACCTCACATTGTTGTAAAGACGAGGCGCATTACGTCAAACTGGCGGTAGATCAGGATGTGAACCACGTACCGGTAACTAATCTATTACCGGCAGTGACAGAACTGTTACCTGTGATGTATAGTGCTTTTATACCATTGGAGGCAGAAAGTCTGCGTCGAAGTGTTGCTTCTTTCAATTTCCCACCTTGGCAAACAGATATTCCGCTGTTTGTTCATCATTGTACTTATCTGATTTAGTTTTCACATAGCTTCTCTTTCGGCCAGAAAAGAAGAGAAAATTAGACCTTACTGATTTTAAAGTGAGGTAGGAGTCGTCATACCCATGTATCGATGGGGATTTGGCTTCCTACTTTCTATTTTATTATCACTTTACTGATCCTTTTTGGCATTGCCAAGTGTTTACTAATTTAAAATAAATAATCTATCTGTATGATTAATAAAATAATTCGTTATTTCCTTGAAAATAGGGTGATAACTATTCTTCTGCTGACACTTGTCGTGGTTTGGGGAATTTCTACTGCGCCCTTTAACTGGCATGGGGGGATTGTGCCGCGAAACCCGATTCCTGTGGATGCTATCCCCGATATCGGTGACAACCAGCAGATTGTGGCTACGGAATGGATGGGACGTTCGCCTAAGGACATCCAAGATCAGATTACCTATCCGCTGACCACTTCATTGTTGGGTATACCGGGGGTGAAGACCATCCGCAGTTCGTCTATGTTCGGTATGTCGTTTATCTACATTATTTTTGAGGATGATATTGAGTTCTATTGGAGTCGTTCGCGCATTTTAGAGAAACTCAACTCGTTGCCTCCGGGCACTTTGCCCGAAAATGTGCAGCCTACGCTGGGGCCGGATGCTACAGCATTGGGACAAATCTATTGGTATACGCTGGAAGGGCGTGATCCTAAAACCGGGAAACCTGCCGGCGGCTGGAACGCTGAGGAATTGCGTACTATTCAGGACTTTTATGTCAAGTACTCTTTGTCTGCTGCCGAAGGTGTGTCCGAAGTAGCTTCAGCAGGAGGTTTTATCAAGGAGTATCAGATCGAGTTGAATCCGGATGCGATGTACTCGTTCAATGTGTCGGTGATGGATGTGATGAATGCTGTGAAGAAGAGTAACCTTGATATTGGTGCCGAAACAATGGAGGTGAATAAAGTGGAATACTTGATTCGTGGTCTTGGGTATGTGAAAAATGTGGCAGATATAGAGAATACGGTTGTTACCGTCCGTGAAGGGGTACCTGTACGTATTTCCGATATTGCCTTTGTGAATATCGGGCCGGGGACGAGACGTGGCGGTCTGGACAAGGAAGGAGTAGAGGCTGTGGGGGGCGTGGTGATTGCCCGTTATGGCTCCAATCCTCTGGAAGTAATTAATAATGTGAAAGAAAAGATACATGAGATGGATGCCGGAATGCCGCAGAAAACATTGGCTGACGGGACGGTGTCGAAAGTGACTGTCGTCCCTTTCTACGACCGGACGGGATTGATAAAGGAGACCATCGGTACATTGGAGACGAGCCTTTCGCACGAGATATTGATCTGTATTATTGTCATCATTGTGTTGGTACTTAACTTGCGGGCATCGGTTGTAATAGCAAGTATGCTGCCTATTGCCGTATTGGCTACATTTATACTGATGCGATATACCGGTATCGAAGCAAATATTGTGGCGCTGTCCGGTATCGCGATTGCCATCGGGGTGATGGTAGATGTGGGTGTGGTATTTGTCGAGAGTATTATCCGGTACATGGAGATGCCGGAGAATAAGGGTATCACGCGGGGTAAACCATTTGTCGGACTGATCTATAAAGCTGTAAGCGAGGTGTCGGGAGCTATTGCTACGGCAATGATTACGACTATTGTCAGTTTCTTACCCGTATTTGCCATGCAGGCGCAAGAGGGGAAAATGTTCTCTCCACTGGCATATACAAAAACTTATGCATTGGCATCAGCTTTTGTGTTGGGATTAATTTTGCTGCCTACATTGGCTTATATCCTTTTTTCGGTGCGGATTGACTCGAGGTTGATCCGGCGCGTAATGAACTGTGTGCTTATAGCAGCGGGTATTGTTTTGTTCGCCGTATACGATAGTGTCCCTGCATTGGGACTGACGGCGGTTGGAATCAATAACTTGCTTGCATATCGTTGGAAGAATCCTAAGACAGGCAATTATGTTAATATCGGTATTGCCCTGTTGGTAGCTGTTTTCTATCTGTCCGAAGAGTGGCTGCCGATGGGACCGCAACGGGGACTGTCGGTAAATGTGCTGTTTGTAGCCGGTTGCGTTGCCATCATTCTGGCTTTACTTTGGATACTGGTCATTTTCTACGAGCGTATTTTGCGTTGGTGTCTGGCCAATCGTTGGAAGTTTATGATGATTCCTGTAGCAACCGTCGTTTGTGGTTTCCTCATCTGGCGGAGTATCGGGCAGGAATTTATGCCCAGCCTGAACGAAGGCTCTTTTCTATTGATGCCTACCAGTATGCCTCATACGGGTATTGAACAGAATCTAGATTATGTGGAGAAACTCGATAAGCGGCTGGCGGCCATTCCAGAAGTAGAAACTGCCATCGGTAAGTGGGGACGTGTAAATTCCGCTCTCGATCCGGCACCGGTCCAGATGTTTGAGAATACCATTAATTATCGTCCCGAATATATCATCGGAGAAGACGGAAAGCGTGCCCGTTTCCGTGTGAATTATGATGGTGCATTCCTGCTGAAAGGTGGAGGTACATATAATCCTGCCAATGGTTTCCGGCTTATCCCTGCCGATAGTCTGGTGCCTGATTCGCGTGGCGACTATTTCCGCCAGTGGCGTCCGGAGATTAAGAATGCAAATGATATCTGGCAACAGATTGTCAATGTTACCCATTTGCCGGGACTGACCTCTGCACCGAAACTGCAACCTATTGAGGCACGGCTCGTAATGCTTTCAACCGGTATGCGTGCACCGATGGGGGTGAAGGTATACGGTCCCACACTGGAGGATATAGAGCAGGGAGGTAAGGCGATTGAGCAGGCATTAAAGTCTGTACCGTCTGTCATTCCCTCGTCTGTGTTCTACGACCGGGCGGTAGGTGCTCCGTATCTTGAAATAAAGCTGAATCGTGAGTCAATGGCACGTTATGGCGTGGCGGTGGGCGATCTGCAGGAAGTGCTCAGTGCTGCTGTTGGTGGCATGGCGTTGACCCGTACTGTAGAGGGGCGCGAGCGCTTCCCCATCCGGTTACGTTATGCACGTGAGTTGCGTGATAGTCCGGAGGCTCTTTCCATGCTACTTGTACCTACTGCTACCGGAATACAGGTACCTCTTAAAGAGTTGGCGGACATCGAATATTCCCGTGGTGCACAAATGATCCAGAGTGAGAACACTTTCCTGGTAGGTTATGTCATCTTCGATAAACTTTCAGGCCGTGCCGAAGTGGATGTGGTGAAGGAGGCGAGTAATCTGCTTGAGGCTAAAGTAAAAAGCGGTGAACTGGTTCTCCCCAAAGGTGTTTCTTATAAGTTTGCCGGTAATTATGAACAACAGCAACGTGCTACGGACCGGTTGATGATTGTTGTTCCGTTGGCTTTGTTCATTGTCCTGCTGGTACTCTATTTCCAGTTTCGTACGGTGACGGCCTCGCTGATTCATTTTTCGGGTGTATTCGTAGCTTTCGCTGGCGGTTTTATTCTCTTGTGGCTCTATGGGCAACCGTGGTTTATGAATTTCAGCATTGCGGGTGAAAACATGCGTGACCTCTTCCAGATGCATCCCATCAACCTGAGTGTAGCGGTCTGGGTAGGGTTCATTGCTCTCTTCGGTGTGGCCACGGATGATGGAGTATTGATGGGAACGTATATTCACCATGTTTTTCTGGAACGCGATCCCCGTACGAAATATGACATCCGTGAGGCGGTAGTAGAAGCCGGGCTGAAGCGTGTCCGCCCTGCTGCAATGACAACGGCGACAACACTCATCGCTCTGCTTCCCGTACTTACATCTACCGGAAAGGGAGCGGATATCATGGTACCGATGGCTATACCCACGTTTGGAGGAATGCTGATACAATCAATGACCATGTTTGTCGTCCCGGTATTACAATGCTGGTGGCGTGAGACTGTGGAGAGGAGACGTGAGAAGAAAAACGGAAGTGAAGTTTCTGAGCCGGTTACAGGCTCTCCCGGTATCTGATCTTCAGATGGGCATCCGGCATACTCCCTGATGGCTATCCGGGACATTCCCGGATATTTGGAATGTCCCCTCTGCCGGTCGTATGGGGCTGAAACCGTACTCATCATTATAAAGAATAACAGAATCAGAATCCGACAGTCTTCGATTCGTCTATCGGATTCACATAAAAACAATCAGATATGATAAACAAGAAACATATATCTTTACTCACCTTGGTGATATTCCTTTCGCTGAGTCATTTTGCCGTTTCGGCTTCGGCGCAGCCATCCGTTGTGGAGGTGCCTTCTGTTTCGGTGCAACCCTCTGTCGACAGCTTGTCCCACTATCTGGAACAGGCGGCACGCAGTAATCCGCAAGTCAATGCCGACTTCATGCTCTATAAAGCCTCTTTGGAGAAGATCCCTCAGGCCGGTGCTTTTGCCGATCCCGAATTGGAAATCGGTTTTTTCGTTAAACCTATGGAGACGCTGATGGGAAAGCAGATAGCCGACTTTACGTTGATGCAGATGTTTCCTTGGTTCGGCACTCGCAAGGCCGCCCGCAGTGAAGCTTCTGAGATGGCACGTATGGCTTACGAACAATTTCGTGATACACGTAATAATCTCTGGTATGAGGTTAAGGCCCAGTGGTATCAGCTTAGTAGCCTCAACGAGCAATATCACATTACGGAAGCTAATATCCGTCTTCTTTATCAACTCGAGCAGTTGGCACTGAACCGCTTTTCCGCTTCGTCGGCACAGGCAGCTCCCTCGTCGACTTCTGTAACGTCAGTTGCTTCGATGCCGCCTGCACTTTCTTCGGGGAGTG
>ENA-OPDH01001876-OPDH01001876.1-human-gut-metagenome-genome-assembly--contig:-NODE-1876-length-14486-cov-3.204075_pt1 | contig 14486 bp, 6 predicted proteins | sample MGYA00241260_ERZ501500 | MGnify/ENA primary metagenome ERZ501500 (study PRJEB25962, sample SAMEA2042519) | human gut metagenome | biome: human gut; feature: human-associated habitat; material: faeces...
TTTCACAAGTCGTTCTGCGTCCGGATTATCTTTTTCAGTTGGTTTGTCTTTTTTTACAACTGCAGATCTTGTCTTTTTTGCAGGTTCCTTTGACGGACCGCCTGCTTTGTTCGGGATCAGTGCGTCAAGACCCTTTCCAAGGCCTCCTGTTCTTCTTCCAGCCATCACTCGTCCTCCCTGCCTATAACTTCTTCTGCCAGGAGGCGATAACTCTCTGCTCCTGTAGATCGTGAATCGTACAGATTGATCGGTTTTCCATAGCTTGGTGCCTCTGCAAGTCGTACATTTCTCGGTATGATCGTTTTGTATATATTCTGGTCCAGGTTTTCTTTTACATTTTCTACAACCTGAAGTGACAGATTTGTTCTGGCATCATACATAGTAAAGACCACGCCTTCGATCTTCAGTCTCTTATTCAATCGGTCTCTTACCAGTTCGATGGTATGTATCAACTGTGACAAACCTTCCAATGCATAATACTCACACTGAATCGGCACCAGAACGGAGGTGGCGGCTGTCAAAGCATTAATTGTAAGCATACTCAGTGACGGCGGACAATCCATGATTATGTAATCATATTTCCGGCGAAGTTTATCCGTGATCTTTTTCAGAATAAATTCTTTATCCTCAAGATCAACCAGTTCAATTTCTGCACCGGAAAGATTCATATTCGATGGTATCAGGTCAACATTATCTACAACGTTCTTTATAATGGTATCCTTGGTCTCTGCTTCTCCAAGCAGCAGCTCATAAAGGGTGTTTTCTACTGCATTCTTGTCTGCGCCAAGTCCACTGGTCGTATTTCCCTGCGGATCAATGTCGATGGCAAGAACCTTTTTCCCTTTTTCAGCAAGGCAGGCCGATAGATTGATGGCTGTCGTTGATTTTCCAACCCCGCCTTTCTGATTGGCAACTGCAATGATTCGTCCCATTGTACCCCTCCTTTTTATTTTTTTAAGGGATTTTTACTCATTGGATATCATTATAACACTTTTATTTTTAAACTGCCACATAATGTTTCACGTGAAACAATAGAAAATAGGTTTTGAATTATTTTATTTATTGTGTAGTATACCCAAACTCATTCCGGACTAAACAGAAGTTTGACAGTAACAGTACATCGATTATAAAGTCCATCAACTCCGCATAAACTTCCAGTTTTATTTGCTGTCAATCAGACTATATATTTTACGCCATCACGCCATAAAAACGTACCGAGAAATGAAGTTCCCATTTATAGATATTTTGCTGAAATTGTTCTGATTTATCGTAATCTCGAAAATAATTCGATTTTCTCGGTATAGATATATTATCTTTTATGGAACCTTGCACACTGCTACATAGGCATCGAAATTCCTTTCTTTTACAGCATTTATAGCATTTTCAAATTTTATCTGAACGCTAAAAACATTACTATTATTATCAAGCGAATAAAAGCATCTGTAAACGCATTCGCAGTTCTACACTGAATAACTGCTTCGCGATTTACCAAAAGGACTACAAACTACTCTTCCCTGATAAGAAGCAGTTCTTCAACCACTGCTTATCGTTTCTTGCAATTGAAGCCAAAAGCAGTGGGACCTCCTGATTCGAGTCATACAAACAAAAGCATCCGCAGTTGCTACGCAGCTTTACACCGAATAACTGCTCCGCAGTTTATTAAAACTTGCTTGTACTCTTCCTGATATAAGCAAGTCACCAACCGCTGTTTATTGCTTCTTACACTTGAAGCAGGGGACCTCCTGACTCGATTAAAAACTATATCACGCTACCGTAAAGCGCATATGAGTTGTCGTTGTTGCGAAACATTTTTTAAGTCAAGCGGATAAAAACATCCTCTTCACTACTGCTCATAGTTTAATAAATGCTTCGCAGTTTATCAGAAGGAGACTGTACTTCTCCTGATACAAGCAAGTCCCCAACCACTGCTTATTGTAATTCACAATTGAAGCAGGTGAATTACTTGATTCGATTAAAATCTACATTAAACCTACCATAAATCACATAAGCACGAACTACAGCTGTTTTTTATTTCTGCAATTGTCAAAGATGGGGTTATAACTCTTTATTCTTAATCTGTCTTCGGATGTTTCACGTGAAACATCCGAAGATAGATTATCAAACCAATATTCATAATTGAAGCAAGTGACTTCCTCGATCCGGTTAAAAATGCCATCAACGAAATCGATCCAGGACACGGTTTGACTTGTAACTGCAAGGGTACTGAACAGTTACGAACACATTATAAAATCAATGAGAAATATCAAAAAAATACTCCGATATATTCTCTCTGGCATTATCTGTATCACGAAAGCATGTAAAAAATACAAGAAACTCCATCCACAAAATAATGTGGCTGTTATCTTTATATTCCCCAAAAGCATCTATATATAGTAAATGGAAACTTCTTTTCCCGGAGTGTTTTTATAGCGTGAAATACATGTATCTCTCGTGAAAAAAATATAATATTATGAAACTGGAATTTTCGATTTTTGTTTATTTTATTATGTTTACGAAAGATTTGCGTATTTATTTCATTTTTCTTCCAATCCTGTTATATATTCGTTATGTACATGTTAACTAAAGGCTTTTTCAAGCATAGTTTCATTTTGTAATATCCAATATAAAATGTATCTGAATAAAGTTCCGGCATAGAACTGGCATAAAATAAATTTCACTTAATAGGCTTTTTCTTCTAAATCAAGCCGTAAAACACTTCCCTGTCTTCTCTTTATCCCAGTCATGCGGACAAAAATTTTTGCATTCAATCATAGTTTTACACAAAATAGCTATTTTACAGTTTATCAGAAAGAGCACAAGTATTTTCCCACCCACAGCTTATTATTTTTTTTATAATCGAAGCAGCTGCTTTCTTTTATTCGATCAATCAAAATTTTACATGTTTAAAGTAGGAACGGATCTATATTTTATCTTTTTGCCGTATGTGTGCAGGTGCACATTTTACATTTTTAGGCTTTTTTATATGTGTATACGTGTAAAGTACGTTTTATCGTACTTTTTTATTTAAAGTACTATAATTTGTACTTTAATGCTTTTTCATTCGTAAATATCCTATTATTTCTCTTTATTTGCCAGTATTTTCTTTTATAAAGTCCTTTTTATCGTACTTATTTTTTTGTGTTATTGTCATTATCATAGTGTTCTCTTCGCAGAAATAATCTCTTATTTCTCTTTATTTCATCCTTACTCTTATATCGTTCTTCTATAAATCCCCCATATTTTCCGCCTTCCCCTCCATTTTTTCATATAAATACACATTTTTACTACATTCACTTAACTTGTTAATTCCCCATCCAGTTCACAAAAGCATCTGACCGAAATCATGGGGAATACTGATGACAGTATCTGGCAACTCACCTTCAAGTGCGCAAACATATCTATCCAATTTGGGATCAAACGAATAAAAATACCCGTATTCGCTACGCAGTTCTACGCCCAATAGCTACTTTACAATTTATCAGGACCTGCTTACAATGTATCCATAACAGTGGCCACATGAATTAGTGCAGTACCTTGTTTTCAGACATGCCCACTATTCCTTTCCCTGTTAAACGCCGTTGCATTCTTCCTAATACACGCCATCCACTGCTTATTACTTTTTACTTTTCCGTAATTGAAGCATGAGACTTACTGTTAACTGGTAATATTATTCTCCGAGTTTTTTTGTGAGCAAAGACCACTGAAAGCCCTGGACATACCATGCAAATTTATGTGATTAGCATAATTTCTGTGCATCGCGAAGTGTATTACCAAGAACGAAGTGATCAGTAATCAGGAAACTTTTTGATTTAATTCAAGCAGATAAAAGCATCCGCTTCACTACTTGCTCATAACCGAATAAGTGCTTCGCAGTTTATCAGAAGGAGCCTGCACTTCTCCTGATGCAAGCAAGTTCCCCTGATTATTGCTTTTCGAAATCGAACCAGGGGACTTATTTGATTCAGTTAAAAACGCTTCTTCTCTTGCCTCATTTTCCCCTGAAATGCTATAATCCATAAAGAAAGCATTCGCAAACTCCTTGCAGTTTGCGGCTAATACATTATTTCGTAAATAACTATACCAATCGCGTGGGATGTTGATTCGAGTGTGCAGGTATAAAAATGCAAGCGTAGCTGGCTATGCTGAGGCTTTTAGATCTGTGCAGTCGGATTCACCAACAAGTAATTGGTATAGTTATTTCGAAAACAATGTACTAGTACAGCGAAAATTAAGTTTCTGCTATATTGACGTAGGATGATTTTCTCATATGCAAGGCGAAGGAATGAGGCGTAGCGGTGGCTACGGCGATTGACGACAACGCAGCATATGAAAAATCAGGCAAGTCAATATGGCGGTTACTTAATATTCGCTGTACTAGTCATTTATCATCTGATTGAAAGGAATATTTTATACATGAACACCACAAATAATCGCAACGATTTCTATAAAAAACAATTAGACAAGACTTTAAATGGCAATGAAAAGATCGAAACTGCCATTGCAGCACTCCAAAAAGAAGCAACCGAAGAAATGCTTGCTCATACTCTCACCGTGATCCGTCACAGAATGCAGGAGCAGGCACAGCTGATCATTGCTGTAGAACCTCCAAAAGGTGATGGAAAAATTTCTCTTCATGCGATCAAAACCAACGATGGAAAGCAATGGTGGGCTGCATTTACCAGCTTTGACGAAGAGTTAAAAGGCAGTGATAAGATCATGTCCACATTTACCGCAGATATTGATAAGATTTTTGCTTCTGCATTGCAAGAGCCGTCTGTTGAGGGAGTAATTCTCAATCCATGGAATCGCACACTGATGCTGAACAAAACCCTTATCAACATCATCCTCGGCAATCCTGTATAGCATCAGCTCCGTCGGATAACAAGTCCAGTCCAATGTTTCACGTGAAACACTTGGTATTTTACTGAAGTATAAAAGCATTCCAGCGAATAACAGCATCCGCTTCGCTACTTGCTCATAACCAAATAACTGCTTCGCAGTTTATCAGAAGGAGTTTTTCCTTCTCCTGATACAAGTAAGTCCCCACCCTCTGCTTATTGCTCTTCGCAATTAAAGCAGGGGACTTACTTGATTCGGTTCCAAATCTGATTTCTATGTATCATGAAGCATATTGGCTATGCTACTGTTCACTGATAATATTCCGTAAGTTTTTTTATAAACGAAGGTCGTAGAAAGCCCGAAGCCATACCGCACCAATTTATGCGATCAACATAAATTCTTTGCATTGCGAAGCGCGTTACTGAAAGCAGAACGAACAGCAACTTAGCGATCATCGCCAAGAACAGAATGGACAGTAGCGTCAGCATACAATAACAAGGTTAGGGTTCCCACAAAAGCATTGTAAATTTTTCATTCCTGTCGTATAATAAAGCAAAGAAATATTCAGAAAAAATCAGATCAGATACCTGAATTACGTTACATCTGTCCTGATTATTTTTACGAATTCCAGGAGGCTTTTTAATGAAGAAAAATGGACACAGACTACTTACTCTTGCAGCTTTAGTCGGAACTGCCGCAGGTGTTATTCATATTGCTAACCGTTTCATAGATGCCACATCTCAGCTTAAAGATATGCTGGAACAGCCACACAGCAGAACCTATGACTGGCGTTTTGGAAAGATTTTTTATACAAAACAGGGACATGGCACCCCTATTCTTCTTATTCATGATATCATGCCAGGTGCTTCCGGTTATGAATGGAATGCCATAGAGAAGCAGCTCGCAACCGAACATACCGTTTACACCATTGATCTTCTTGGATGTGGACGTTCCGAAAAACCGGATATTACTTATACCAATTTTGTATTTGCTCAGTTACTCTGTGATTTTGCCAAGAATGTGATTCGTGAGGAAACCGATGTTATTGCCAGTGGTTTCTCAGGTTCTTTTGCGATCATGGCTTACCGTAACAATTCCGACCATTTCCGCAAGATCATGCTGGTCAATCCACCAAGCTTCAGTTCCCTGAAGCAGGCACCTTGTAAAGACAACAAGCTCTTTAAGTATTTTATCGAGCTTCCGATTTTCGGAACTCTGATCTATCATATGGTAGCTTCCCGCGAATCCATCAGCAGTCTGTTTATGGAAAAGCTGTTCTACAATCCCTTCCATGTAACAGATACACTGGTAGACACCTATTATGAATCCGCTCACAAGGGCGGTTCCAACGCCAAATATCTGTATTCCAGCTACATTGGCAAATACCTGAATATCAGCATTAATAATGCCGTAGAATCTTCCGATGCATGCATCTATATTATTTCCGGAGAAAAAGAAGCTTCCGCTTCTCTTATCGCAGAGGAATACCAGAAGCTGAATTCTTCCATTGAAACCGCTGTGATCCCGGAAACCAGACATCTTCCTCATCTGGAAGATCCGGAACATTTCCTGGAACAGGTAGCTATTTTCCTGTAAAAACAACTTATGATCCGGCATCAAAAACAAAATTTATCTATAGTAATTTTGGAAATCAACGTATCAAAAGAACATTGTTCATGTTCGGAGCCGTTGAGCTTCATGCAGTAATTTGTGGAAATGCTATAAACCAACAAAAAGCCAATAAAAAAAGAGTACTGTTTCACGTGAAACATGAGTTTTCCCTCAAACAAACGTGAAACAATACTCTTTATTTTTTACCAGACTCACAGCATGCATCCGGACATTTCTTTTATCTAAGTGCCTGCTCCAGATACATGTGTGTTGTATTATCGATCAGCTTATGTGTCAGCTCTGCCATATGCTGTGTACTCTCCTGATTCTCAGAAGACAGCCATGTCTTGATCATTCCCACGCATCCATTCAGACAAAACGCATACGCATACTCAATATCACGGTTGTCTTTCGGCAGACGAATTGACAAGCGATGCAGCACTGTATCTGCGATCAGTTTTTCTATACGATTCACAAAAGCCATATCTCCATTCTTTCCAAGAAGTGCGATACAAATATCCTTATTATGATCCAGGATCGTAAATATCTGCTCAATAAAAGGATACGAGCTCTCCTTATTATTAAGAGGATCCAGAGGATAGTCTGCCACCAGATGCGTGATTTCCTCCATCAATTCAGCCTCAATGGATTCCAGCATCTGATAGATATCTGTATAGTGAAGATAAAATGTGGAGCGGTTGATATCAACTTCTTCCACCAGTTCCTTTACCGTAATCTCCTTAATGCTCTTCTTCTGCATAAGACGGGCAAGCCCCGCCCGCAACTGTGCCTTGGTCTTACGTACTCTTCTGTCAACTTTTTCCGCCATCTTAATTCCCCCTGCAATTCAAAAAAGCAAGCACGTTTCCTCCGCCTCAATCACCTGTCACTTACGATACTCTGCAACTGTCATACAATGATAATGCATCCTTCAAACGAATAAAAGCATTCGCTTTCTCTACGCCGATCTGTATGATACCAGATATCTGCTGTTGTTAAGAATTGACAAGATCAAAATTGTTAACGACGCCGACCTACACGATACCAGATATCTGCTGCATATTTGTGTTGAAACATAGGAATCCTGTCTGCATTTAATATTACCAACTGCACATAAATTCAAAGGAAATAACGTACTTTTTGTCTATTATGCAGTTTTTTATTTGTAATAGACACTTCCATTATTTCCGTCTATTAATATACATTCAGTAAAGATTTAATGGTTGTATCTGTGGTATGTGTTTAGTATAATACATCACGTAAAGAAAATCAACACTTTGTTTGATAATGGAATATAAAGCTATTAATAGATTTTAATATGATTAATAGATCTCGTCGCCATTACTGGAATAAAGTTTGATTAATCAACTATGTTTGATAATACAATTTAATAAGAAAGGGATAGGTAATATGATCAAAAACGAATGGAAAAGCTTACTTCGTAACAAGCTCATGCTTATCGTCGTAATCGCCATTATCGTAATCCCGATCATCTATGCAGGTCTGTTTCTGAAATCCATGTGGGATCCTTACGGAAACGTAGACAGCCTGCCAGTGGCCGTGGTAAACGAAGACAAACCTGTCGAGTATAATGGCAAGACCTTAAGCATAGGTAAGGACATGACGGATGAGCTGAAAGACAACGACTCAATGGCATTTAACATTGTAGACAGCAAGACAGCAGAGGACGGTCTGGCCAATGGAACCTATTACATGGTTATCAAAATTCCGGAAAATTTCTCCGCAAACGCAGCCACTGTAATGGACAACGAGCCAAAGCAAATGGAGCTATCCTATGAGACAAACCCTGGAACCAACTATATCGCCTCCAAACTCAGTGAAACAGCAATGCTGAAGCTTCGTGATAACATTGCTTCCAAGGTTACGGAAACCTATACAGAAACCGTTTTTGATTCTATCTCAGAAGCAGGTGACGGAATGCAGGAAGCTGCAGACGGATCCGGAAAGATCGAAGACGGACTGAATACAGCAGCTGATGGTAACAAAACAATTACCAAAAACCTTAAGAAGCTTTCCACCAGTACTCTTACTTTCGTAAGCGGTGCTGACAGTCTCACCGAAGGTCTTAAGACCTACACCGATGGTGTTGCAAAGGTTAACGATGGTGCAAAGAGCCTGGACGATGGTGCAGATCAGCTGAACAGCGGCGTTGCAACCCTCACAGAAAAGGTTCCTGAGCTGACAACCGGTGTGGATACTCTGGATAAAGGTGTTCAGCAGTACACCGCTGGTGTGGATGAGCTTAATAAAAATTCTGATGCACTGAAATCCGGTGCAAGCAGCCTGGAATCCGGTGCAAATGCATTAAGTGCAGGTATTGATACTCTTTCCGACGGAGCAACACAGTATGTAGCTGGTGCTGACACTCTTGCAGATGGAACTACCACCTATGTGGCTGGTGCTGGCAAACTCGCAGCCGGTGCCAAAGAGCTTGCAAAACTTGAAGACGGACTCACAACAGTTTCCAATGGTATCTCTCAGCTGAATACCGGTGTTACCAAAGGAACCGATGACTCACAGTCACTGATATCCGGAACACAGCAGCTGGAAAACGGACTGAAAGCCCTGAACGATAAGGTTTCTGCTCTGAAAGAGGGAACAACACAGGAATCCATCAACAAGCTTGCAGCCGGCCTTACTTCCGCAAAGGATGGTATGGACACAGCCGCAGCTGGTATGAACAGTGCTGCAGCTGGTATGAACAATGCGGCAGACGGAATCAACAACGCAGCCGGATATATCACTCAGGCCGCAGGTATCACAAGTCAGACCAGCAGCAGTATCACAGACAGTCTGATCCCTGCTCTCCAGAATGCAGGCACACAGTTCTCACAGGTAGGTGATCAGGTCAGCAACATCCTTACAGGATACGGACAGCAGACAACGGAGGCACTTACTGATGCAAATACCAAGATCGGTACTGCCGGACAGACAATGACCGATTTAGCAGCACAGCTTCAGGCGATTCAGGCAACCGCTTCTGAGGACGGAACCATTTCCGCAGCAGCTCTGAATGATGTGATCAACGCTTTAAACAGCGTAGCCGGTGGAATGACTGGCGTGGACGGTTCTTACATGAGCAGCTATTCTGATCAGGTTTCACAGCTTGCAGCTGGTGTATCCGGTCAGCTCTCTTCTACTCAGGAAAATCTGAATGCTGTTGCTTCCAAGCTTAACGAAGCAGCTTCCGGACTGACTCAGATCTCCGGAGGACTGACTCAGGGTGCCGGCACACTTTCTGAGGGTGCCACAACCATGACAGATGGTGCAAACCAGATGAGTGCAGGTGCAACAACCATGAGCGCAGGTGCAGAGCAGTTATCTGCAGCTACAAGTCAGCTTCCTACAGATCTGATCGCTCAGCTTTCTGCAGGTGTTACCCAGCTGTATCAGGGTGCACAGGCTGTAAACACAGGAACCAAGAACGTTTCCGCAGGACTTCAGTCTCTGGAAGACGGCACAGTCGAAGCCTTCCCGGTTGCAGCAGCAGGAATCAAAGCTCTGAACGATGGATTTGACCAACTGACATCTTATGATAAGCAGCTCAACGATGGTGCAAAGAATCTGAAAACAGCCGGCAAACAGATCACTGGCGCACTTCCGGATATCAAATCCGGTGCAGGTCAGCTGGCAGATGGTTCTAAGGCACTGACAGATGGAATCACAACTTACACCGATGGTATTGCTAAGCTTTCCGAAAACAGTGCTGCTCTTACAGACGGCACCAAGAAACTGGCAACAGGAGCCAAGGCTCTTTCCAGCGGTGCTGCTACTCTTGCAGATGGAACAAAAGCATTAGCCAATGGTTCCGGAACACTGACAGATGGAATCACAACCTACACCGATGGTGTTGCTAAGCTTTCCGAAAACAGCTCCGCTCTTACAGACGGTACCAAAAAGCTCTCAACAGGAGCCAAGACCCTTTCCAGCGGTGCTACTACTCTTGCAAACGGAACTAAGACATTAGCAAACGGTACCTCAACACTTCTCAGCGGTACCGAGAAACTTGTAAGCAACAACAGCACACTTAACAATGGTGCAAAACAGCTTGCAGATGGCGCTGCCCAGATCCAGAGCGGTTCCTCTCAGCTGTATGATGGCTCCAAGAAGCTTGGAAGTGGTATGAAAGAACTGAAAGACGGTTCCAAGACACTGACCACAAGCCTCAGCGATGGAGCTACCACTGTAAAAGACAATTCAGCAAGTGATGAAACGATCAAAATGTTCGCAACTCCTGTTGTAAGCGATGAAACAAAACTTACCGATGTCCCGAATAACGGACACGCAATGGCACCTTACATGATGTCTGTAGGCCTCTGGGTCGGCGCACTGGCATTCTGCCTGATGTATCCTCTGGCTCAGTATAAGGGCAAACTGAAATCCGGTTTCGCATGGTGGGCAAGCAAAGCTTCCGTCCTTTATCCGGTAGCGATCCTTCAGGGAATCTGCCTGATCCTGCTGTTACGTGCATTTAACGGATTCACACCTGCAGAGATGGGCAAAACCGTACTCTTCGCCTGCCTGACATCAATGACCTTTACCTCTATCATGTACTTCTTCAACATTACTCTTGGTAAAGTAGGAAGCTTCCTGATGCTGGTATTCATGGTCGTTCAGCTTGCAGGATCTGCCGGAACTTATCCGGTTGAGGTTTCACCTTCATTCGTTGCAAAGATCCATGCATACGTTCCGTTTACTTATACGGTCGACGCATTCCGTGCAACGATCAGCGGTGGCCGGAGCATTACCACTTCCATTATTGTAATGGTTGCACTGTTAGTGATCTTCACGATCCTGACGATCCTTCAGTTCAATCACATGACCAAGAGAAAGAAAGCAGAAAAAGTTGTTCTCTTCGACTGGCTGGAAGAAAGAGGTCTTGCATAATACTTAGTTACTGACAGAAGCTCCCCCGAACCTTCTGTTAGATATAGAAAAATTAAAACTGTACAGTTGCTCAGATGAGCTTCTGTACAGTTTTTTTATATTGTCCTCGTCAATTCTCCACGCTATAATTATAGCAGTTATAGAAAATCAAGCTCGCCAGTACACCGTGCCTGACCTATGCAGCAGATTTCAGTTCAGAAACATTCCTGTCAGATTCAGAAGAAGCGGCAATATGACTTCTCAGATCTACTCACAAACCGTAGCTCTTTCTGACTGCAAGCCTGCGGTTTTCAATGAAAAAGCAACCTGATATGCATCTAATCCACTGACCGCAAAAACAGACGGAATCATCACCTATGCTACCCATTTACCGTCTTCAGGGTAAAACCTGGAAAGCTATCGGCAATACAAAAAATACAACCTACACCGATAAAAAGCCAGGCACCGCAACCAAATACCGCATCCGTGCATACCGCATCACAAACGGTAAAAAAATATACGGACCTTATTCATCTGTAAGGACCGTAAAATAACAGCAACATAAAAACACCCCGGAAAATCCTGATCTATGTGGTGTCTCCGAATATCTGATCATCAAGCGGATATTCGGAGATCACCTTATTATTTACGGATCTCCGAGGTGTTTTTATTTATTTTCTTAATATTTTATTTTTCCGTCTCAGCTGTTGGTGTTGCTGTGGCTTCTGTCTCTGTTTCACCGTTTACCATGGTTTCATATGCATTGAACATTTCTTTTACTGTCATTTTGTTTACAAGAAATACCTTGTCTCCAACGACAGCTGCATAATAGTTTGTGTCATATGTGTAGAAGGTAACGGTTGTCTGGTTCTTGTCAGAGTCTGTGAATACAGCGGTCATCTCCGGATCTGCAGCCGGTGTATAAGCGTCTGTCAGTCTCTTCTGTCCTGCCATGTTTATCAGCTTGTTGTAGAAGGTGGTAAAGGTTGTACTTTCTATTTCCTTACCATCCAGCTGATAGGTTGTTGTTTCTTTTTCGTTTCCGTCATCATCTGTGGATGTTTCACGTGAAACATTTACAGTACTTGTTGTTTCACCGTAAGTAACCTGGAGCTGATCCAGATTTTTTACAGACAGATAATTGACGATCAGTGACCAGAGATCTGACGGCGTCTTGTCAATAACTGCACTCAGTGTATCCGTTGACATTGTATAGATCTGTTTGTTATCTACCGTTACATATCTGCTGCCATCTCCTGCCTCATCACCAACATAAATGACAAGCTGTTTATCTACTGTGGTTGTCTTGCTGTCTGCATCTTCTGAGCTGCTGTCCGTGTCAGTAGTGTCATTGCTCTCAGAATCGCTCTCAGAGGCCGTAGAATCGTTTTCTCCGGATTCTGTACTGTCTGTGCTGTCATCCTTCACCTCTTCCTGATAATTCACTGTAATCGTCGCATAGGGCTTATCAAGGCCATACTGGGAAAGATCCTCTGCATTGTAGTTTACAAACTGGTCAAATGCAAAGCTTCCAAGTCCGGAGGTTACATTTCCTGCTGCCGTTGTATCGGCAGACTCTTTATCGCTGCTTCCGTCACCGGAAACATTCCAGGTAGCTCCGTCGGAATTTTCTTCCAGGACATAGGAATCTTTATTCTCACTGACCTGGACCTTTTTCACTGTGGAAGAATCAATTGTCGGGAAATCTTCTCCCTGTGCATAATCGTAAAGGGAATTCATAAACGGAGACACTGTGTCCGCTGCCACTACATATACCGTGCTGTCATCATCATCCTTGGAAATGTAATACTGATTCGTAGACGTATTCTCATCTCCGATGTTGAGCTTCGTTGTCCCATCAGCGGTATCAACGGTTACTGTATTAGATGGAGAATCCAGTCCGTATTCCGTAAGATCCTCCACATCCTCCAGGACTCTGTCCGCTTCCACCTTTTTGATGGCGGAAGCTGCGGAATCCAGAGTTGTCTGATTTACAGGAAAAGCAGTCTCATCCTTTTTCACCCAGGAATCATCTTTTTTCTCAAAGGTCACTTCCTTCTTGTCTACGATAAATTCCAGGGATTTAATGTCATCCGTTTTCACGGAAAACACTTCTGTTTTGCTTTCCTCTTCGCTGCTCTCTGTCTTTTCTTCTTTGGATACGTAGGTGTTCAGTCCCACATAAACGCCGCCGAGAACTGCCAGAACAACAACTGCTGAAACAAGTTTGGTTGATTTTTTCATTATGCTTTTCTCCTCTTAAGCCAGATCAGGAATCCTGCAACAAGGAACACTCCCGGGATCAGACCAATGGTACAGATCTTCCAGAAGGCTGCATCATAATCGGTTACTGTCAGGCTTGTGGACTCAAGGCTCTTGGATGGAATAGAAACGGAATTACTGTCGTCTGTGCTGGTCATCCAGTTTAAGGACTCCAGAAGGAGCTTTTCATTTCCGCCGGATACCATCTGGTTTATCTGGCTCTCCATCAGATTGGCTGTGGAGTAGTAAACGATCTGTGTTTCCTTATCATCATCCAGTTTCTCAGTGATGGCAACACCAAGATCAAACGGTCCGTCTACATCTCCGTCTTCCTTTTCGATATTGCTGCTCTGCATATTTGCTTTGGAGTAAGCCTTGTCAGAGGTTGTCAGGATACTGTCGATGGTTACGGTATCTCTTACATCATCTGTTTTCTGAATGCCCTGCGCATACGGTGCCAGTACATAGGAGCCTGCAGAAGCTGTCTCAGAGCTTGCATCTGTGCTGTTGACTGTTGGTACAAGATAATATGGCATTTGCATTCCATAATGCTGATTATCACCCTCAAATACAATTCCCTCGGCACACTTTACACCATAGTTTTCAAGAACCGCATCAAAGTTCGGCAGATCATCCTGTGTATAATCCGAGAAGATCATAGCTTTTCCGCCTGCCTCCAGATAATCCAGGAGCTCTGTTTTTTCTTCCTCGGAAATATCGCTGGTCGGAGATACGATCATCAGGCAGTCTGCATCATCCGGAACCTTTCCCTCTGTGAGAAGGTTCAGCTCCTTGATATCAATGTTTGCTTTCTGGATATCTTCTTTAAAGCTGGAATCCAGATCTTTTTCTCCGTGTCCGGATAAGGTATACATGATCGGAAGATC
>ENA-OPDH01001877-OPDH01001877.1-human-gut-metagenome-genome-assembly--contig:-NODE-1877-length-14485-cov-2.967290_pt1 | contig 14485 bp, 10 predicted proteins | sample MGYA00241260_ERZ501500 | MGnify/ENA primary metagenome ERZ501500 (study PRJEB25962, sample SAMEA2042519) | human gut metagenome | biome: human gut; feature: human-associated habitat; material: faeces...
CCCTGCCATTGAAAGCGCCCACGCTGTTGCCTATGCAAGAAAAATCGTGCCGCAGATGGGCAAGGATCAGTGCGTAGTCATTACCATTTCCGGCAGGGGTGACAAAGACTGTGCAGCAATCGCAAGATACAGAGGGGAGGATATCCATGAGTAACCGAATTTCAGAAGCATTTGCAAAAGGAAAAGCATTTATCCCATTTATCACCTGCGGAGATCCATCTCTGGAGATCACTGAGCAGCTTGTCTATGCAATGGAGGAAGCAGGCGCAGACCTTATTGAGCTTGGAATCCCGTTTTCCGACCCGACAGCAGAAGGTCCTGTGATCCAGGAAGCCAATGTGCGTGCACTGAGCGGCGGAGTAACCACAGACAAGATCTTTGATATGGTGGTAAAAATTCGTAAAAAAACCAGTATCCCAATGGTATTTATGACTTACGCAAACGTTGTTTTTTCCTATGGAACAGAGCGTTTCATCAGGAAAGCAGCAGAAATTGGAATGGATGGACTGATTCTTCCTGATGTACCTTTTGAGGAAAAAGAGGAGTTCGATGTGGTCTGCAAACAGTATGGTCTGGAGCTGATTTCCCTGATCGCCCCCACATCCCACGACCGGATCACCCGGATTGCAAAAGAGGCAAATGGCTTCGTATACTGTGTTTCCTCCCTTGGCGTAACCGGAACCAGAACCCAGATCACCACCGATATCGGAGCGATGGTGAAGCTGGTAAAAGCTGCAAAGGACATTCCATGTGCAGTGGGATTCGGCATCTCCACCCCGGAGCAGGCAAAGAAAATGGCTGCCCAGTCTGACGGTGCGATTGTAGGCTCCGCCATTGTGAAAATTTGTGCCACACATGGAGAAAACTGCGTCCCATATGTAAAGGATTATGTAAAGTCTATGAAAGACGCTGTGCGTGAGGCTTAAGCAGGAAGAATATAAAAAATGGAAAAGAAATGCTTCAGTTTTTCCAAAAATAAGCAGAACAGACCAAAAAAATTTAGCTTGTTTTCATTCTAAAAAGACTATAAAAGAAGGCAAAAGCGTTGACATTTTGCCCTCTTTTTTTTATAGTATCATATGTGAATTAATTTTATGTGTAAAATAAATGGTAATGAAAAAGAGGAATGAAGTTGGAGAAAAAACTGGTATTTATTTTTAATCCCAAAGCAGGGAAGGGCAAGATCAAGACATCTCTGATGGATATAGTAGATATCTTTAATAAAGGCGGTTATGAGGTGATCATCCGCGCAACTCAGGCCCCGAAGGATGCCTATGAACAGGTGAAGAAATATGCAGACAAGGTGGATCTGATCGTCTGCAGCGGCGGTGACGGCACGCTGGATGAAGTGGTTACAGGCATTACCGAGGTGGGAAGCAAGGTTCCGGTCGGATACATACCGGCAGGAAGCACCAATGACTTTGCCAACAGCCTTTTCATGCCGAAAAATATGCTGGATGCGGCATCTATGATCATGAAGGAAGAGATTTACAGATGCGATGTAGGCAGATTCAACAGCCAGACCTTTGCTTATGTAGCTGCTTTTGGTCTTTTTACAGATGTGTCTTATGAGACAAGTCAGGATCTGAAGAACATTCTGGGTCATCTTGCTTATGTCCTGGAAGGCGCCAAGAGACTTCTGGATATCAAGGCTTACCATATGAAAGTGACAACAGAGAATGGTGTGATCGAAGATAATTTTATCTACGGAATGATCACCAATTCCAGGTCTGTGGGCGGATTTAAGAATCTGACCAAGGATGTGGATATGAACGACGGCCTTTTTGAGGTCACTTTGATCGTACAGCCTAAGAACCCGCTGGAAATGCAGGAGATTGTCCGGAATCTTCTCAACATGGAGGACAATTCTGACCTGATCTATTCTTTCAAGGCACGGAAGCTTACAGTTGAAGCAGAGGAAGAAGTAGCATGGACGCTGGACGGAGAATACGGCGGAAGCCCAAGGCTGGTAGAGATTGAGAACCTGCAGCAGGCACTGAACCTTTGCCTGAAGAGCGACAAGTAAACAGGGTGAGACCGGCTGGTATCACCAGAGAGAATTTTTGCGCGTTTTTTGCCTTGCACCTGTGAAAGCATTGAGTGCTTACATGTGAAAAAATAAGAACCAGTAATGTGTGATGAATCGTTGTTTATGGAGAGAAGGTACCGCAGATAAATGGCAGCCTGGGGAAATAAGCAGCGAGATGAACGAGAGGAGAGGAACAATGGGAGATTATGTTAATGTGAAGGAATTATTCGGATGTGATGTATTCAATGATTCCGTCATGCAGGACCGTCTGCCGAAGAAGGTTTACAAAGAGCTGAAGAAAACCATTGAAGAGGGCAAGGAGCTTTCCATGGAGGTTGCAGATGTGGTTGCCCACGAGATGAAGGAATGGGCCATCGAGAAGGGTGCCACTCATTACAGTCACTGGTTTCAGCCTCTTACAGGCGTAACTGCAGAGAAGCACGATGCATTTATCACCGCACCTATGGAGAATGGAAAAGTCCTTCAGAGCTTTTCCGGTAAAGAGCTGATCAAGGGAGAGCCGGATGCATCTTCTTTTCCATCTGGCGGACTTCGTGCCACCTTTGAGGCAAGAGGCTATACAACATGGGATTGTACCTCACCGGCTTTTGTAAGACATGATGCAGCAGGTGGAACCTTATGCATTCCTACCGCTTTCTGTTCCTATACAGGAGAAGCGCTGGATCAGAAGACACCGCTTCTTCGTTCTATGGAAGCTATCAATACACAGGCATTAAGACTTCTCAGACTTTTCGGAAATACGACTTCCAAACGGGTGACACCATCTGTTGGTGCAGAGCAGGAGTATTTCCTTGTTGATAAAGAGAAATATATGCAGAGAAAGGATCTGGTTTACACCGGACGCACTCTTTTTGGAGCCATGCCTCCGAAAGGACAGGAGATGGATGACCATTATTTCGGAACCATCCGTCAGAGAGTTTCCGCATATATGAAAGAAGTAAATGAAGAGTGCTGGAAGCTGGGAGTTACAGCCAAGACCCAGCACAATGAGGTTGCACCGGCACAGCATGAGCTTGCGCCGATCTATGCACCTGTTAATATTGCAGCAGATCACAACCAGATCATGATGCGTATCCTGAAAAAGGTGGCAAGCCGTCACGGCATGCGCTGTCTGCTTCACGAGAAACCTTTTGCAGGCTTGAATGGTTCCGGTAAGCACAATAACTGGTCCCTGACTACTGATGACGGAATTAATCTTCTGGAGCCGGGGAAGACACCACATGAGAACATTCAGTTCCTTCTGGTTCTGACCTGTATCCTGAAAGCAGTTGACAAGCATGCAGATCTTCTTCGTGAGTCCGCAGCAGATGTTGGAAATGACCAGCGCCTTGGCGGTCATGAGGCTCCGCCAGCTGTTATTTCGGTTTTCCTTGGAGAGCAGCTTGAGGATGTGCTGGAGCAGCTGATCAGCACTGGTACTGCTACAAGAAGTAAGACCGGGGAGAAAATGGATACAGGCGTTAAGACGCTTCCGGATTTCATGAAGGATGCGACAGACCGTAACCGTACTTCACCCTTTGCCTTTACCGGCAATAAATTCGAGTTCCGTATGGTTGGTTCCAAGGATTCCATTTCCGCATGCAATGTGGTGCTGAATACCATTACTGCTGAGGCGTTTAAGGAAGCCTGCAATGTTCTGGAGAGCGCAGAAGACTTTGATCTGGCAGTCCATGATCTGATCAAGGAATATGCTACCCAGCATCAGAGAATCGTATTTAACGGCAATGGCTACGCTCCTGAATGGGAAAAAGAGGCACGCCGCCGTGGACTTCCTGTTCTGACATCTATGGTAGATGCCATTCCGGCACTTACTACAGATAAGGCTGTAGAACTGTTTGGAGAATTTGGAGTATTTACAAAGACTGAACTGGAGTCCAGAGCGGAGATCCAGTATGAGATTTATGCGAAAGCAATTAACATCGAAGCGAAAACCATGGTGGACATGGCAACCAAGCAGATCATTCCGGCAGTCATCAAGTATACAACTGTACTGGCAGAGTCCATCAATCAAGTGAAGGCAGTTGGACCAATTGACGTGAGTGTTCAGATGGATCTTCTGAAGAAAGCAAGCAAGCTTCTGAAAGAAGTGAACAGTACCATGAATAAGCTGAGCAAGCTGATAGATCAGATCGAGACGCATCCGGAAGGACGTGACAGAGCAGTGTTCTGCAGAGAGAAACTGGTTCCGGCAATGGAGAAATTAAGAGAGCCGGTTGACGAACTGGAAATGTTAGTGGATAAAGATATGTGGCCGATGCCATCTTATGGAGATCTGGTGTTTGAGCCGTAAAGTGATCAGGAGGACTGCAGCCGCAGTCCTCTTTTCTATTAAAGAGGTAAAGTGAAAGCAGGAAAAATAAAGAGGTAAAGTGAAAGCAGGAATAAGATGAGTGAATTTGATTTTTTAGAGGAACAGGGTGTCAGTGCGGCGCTTATTAAGGCGGCGGAAGAGTTTCGACAGGAATATGGCGTTTCAGAGGAAGCGAAGCATAGACGGATAAAGCCGGCGCTGCCATTTTATGGGAAGGAAACATTGGAGATGGCCATGGCAGCGGTGCTGGAGCAGGAGAATCTGCTTCTGGCAGGACCGAAGGCTACGGGAAAGAATGTGCTGGCAGAGAATCTGGCATATATTTTCGGGAGACCGGTGTATAACGTGTCCTTCCATGTGAATACAAACAGCGGTGACCTGATTGGAACAGATACTTTCGTGGATAATCAGGTGAAGCTGCGTAAGGGAAGTATTTACCAGTGCGCAGAGGAAGGCGGATTCGGTATTCTGGATGAGATCAATATGGCGAAGAATGATGCGGTTTCTGTACTTCACGCCACATTGGATTACCGCCGGTCCATTGATGTGCCAGGATATGACAAAATAGACCTTCACCCGGCGGCAAGATTTATTGGAACCATGAATTACGGGTATGCCGGAACAAAGGAGCTGAATGAGGCTCTGGTTTCCCGTTTCCTGGTGATCGACATGCCGGCGCAGAATGAGGAAACGCTTGGTTTTATTTTCAACAGGATGTTCCCTGATGCAAAGAAAGAGGCTGTGGAGCAGTTTATGGGAGTATTTCTGGATCTGCAGCAGAAATCCATGAACAGTGAGATTTCCACAAAGCCACTGGATCTTCGCGGCCTGCTTGCTGCCATGAAGATCGTGCGTACCGGGCTTTCCCCATGGCAGGCGGTACGCATGGGCATTGTGAATAAAACATTTGATGTGTTTGAGAAGGAAATCGTGGAGGATGTGGTGCGAACCAGAATTCCACAGAGCTGGACACGGGAAGATGTTTATGAAGCACGATAAAGGAGAAGGGCTTTCACCGAAATTAGTTGATCTGGAAGATGCAGAGGAAAGCCGGGCTGACAGTGAAGAACTGAGCCTTCAGGATTATCAGCTAGAACTGGAAAATCGTATTCGAAATCTGCTGTGGACCATCAGTGGGGATTACACCCAGCAGATGAAGCCGGATATTTCCCTGTTTCGCAGGTCGAAGGATATTGCGCTTTATGATGGAATCAAGCAGGGGGCATTGGCAAAGTTTTTCGATAAAGACTTTCTTGGAATGTATCTGGTTAAGAAGATTTTTATGGGGGCAGATGAGGCAGCCCTTACCTTTGTCTCCCAGCTTTGCATTGAGGAAGCCATTGGAGACCGGATCTGTGAGCAGCGTCCGGGAATCTGGGAGATGCAGAGGAAAGCCTGCGAGGACATACTGGATCAGGAATATGAGACTATGCCGTCGGCAGCAGATAAGCTGGGCTATCTGAGAGTGAATCTGCTGAGAAGGCGGATTGACAGAGGGGAAAATGCGGATGCATCAAACAAAACTATAACAAATATAACGGAAAAAGAACAAAAAGATAGAAAATACAAAGGAATCCATCACTATATTGACTTGATTTCCAGCGCAGCAGAGACTACGGATACAATGTCTTTAATCCGCATCATAGACACAGTATACAATGAAGTCGCTGACCCCGACTTTTCCCAAAAGGCAACCCTTGAGCAGGTGCTTGCTGTCACTATGGAAGATCTGACGGAGTTTGACTGGCACGACTATCTTTCCGAAGAAATGTATGAGGATGCATTGGAAAGCTATATGGAGCAGCTTACCTCCAATGTGGCGGGTATGGAGAATGCGGATGTCACCCGGGAGATGGAAGAGGAACGGCAATCGAAACAGAAAATTACAGTTCTGCCTCCGGAGGCTTTGGAAAAAGCCCACACCTATGTGGAACTGAATTTTGGAAAAACTTATCTGAGCGAGCTGGAAGAGAAGCGGATGAACCAGCTGATGTGCCGTGACATTCACAGCGACTGCAGCCTGTATTTTACTGAGGGAATTCTGAAAAGTCCGGTAAAACGAAATTACCAGTATGAATATGCAAAAAGGTTGAAAAATAAGAATATCTGGCTTTATCATGACAAACACCGCATTGTGAAGCGGAATATCGCCCTTCTCACAGAAATGCTGAAAAAGTCACTGGTCATCAAAAGTGAAAATCAGGAGATTCTTTCAGACAGAGGAATGATTGTTCCATCAAGGCTGTGGCGGCTTGGAAGAAGCAGTGATGCACAGGTTTTTAGGCGGGAATTGAAGGGGGATTCTTCTGATTTTGTGGTGGATGTGCTGATCGATGCCAGTGGTTCCCAGATGAGCCGCCAGGGCGAGGTAGCGCTGCAGGCCTACATTATCAGCGAGGCACTTAGCAATGCAGAGCTGCCCCACAGAGTGATGAGCTACTGCACCTTCTGGGACTATACCATTCTCCACCGCTTCAGAGAATATGACGACCAAAGAAGTGCAAATGAAAATATATTTAACTATGTAACATCATCCAACAACCGTGACGGACTTGCCATCCGGGCAGCAGGATACGGCCTTCTGAACCGGGAGGAAGAGAAAAAGATTCTGATCATTCTCAGTGATGGACGTCCTTACGATGTTATTGTCAATCGTCCCAATGCGAAGAATCCGGCACCGTATCATGGGAAGTATGCAATTACCGACACTGCAGCCCAGATCCGTAAGCTGCGCAGCCAGGGAGTGAGCGTGCTGGGTGTTTTCGCCGGGGAAGAGAAAGATCTGGCGACGGAGAAGAAGATTTTTGGAAAGGATTTTGCATATATCCGGAATATTACCGGATTTTCCAAAATCGTTGGAAGATATCTTACAAAGCAATTGGAGGATGATGAATAAGAAAGCAGAATACGGAGGTAACGCCATGTTTCAAAATAACAAAAAAGCTGCCTTCCTGGATTATCTGATGATCATTGTTGGTACAGCCCTTATGGCAACTGCCATAAACAGTGTTTTCGATATGTCCGGTATGGTAACCGGAGGCTTTTCCGGTATTGCGATCCTGGTAAAAGAGTGGACAGAGGGAGTCGTGCCGGGAGGCATCCCACTGTGGATCACGAACTTAAGTCTGAATATCCCGCTGTTTCTGATTGGAATGAAGCTTAGTGGATTCCAGTTTGTGAAAAGGGCACTGGTGGGAGAAATCTGCCTGTCATTCTGGCTGGCGGTTCTTCCGGCATTTGACATTGCAGGAAATGATCTTTTGCTGGCAGCCGTTTATGGTGGTGTGATCCAGGGAATTGGAATCGGACTTGTGTTTCTTGGAAGAGGAACTACCGGGGGCACAGACATGATGGCGGCACTGCTTCAGCGGAAGCTCCGCCATTACTCCATTGCCCAGATTATGCAGTTTATTGACGGAGCCATTGTACTTGTAGGTATGTATGTGTTCGGTGTGCAGAAAGCACTTTATGCCATCATCGCCGTTTACCTTGTGACAAAGGTATCTGACAGCATGATCGAAGGTTTGAAATTTTCCAAACAGGCGTATATCATTACCAGCAAGCCTGACGAGATTTCCAGAGAAATTATGGACAAACTGGATCGCGGCGTGACCGGAATCCACGGAAAGGGAATGTACTCCGGCCAGGACAAGCTGCTTCTTTACTGCGTTGTGGGACGCAAGGAGATCGTGGCATTGAAAGAGCTGGTGGACCATATTGACCCAGATGCTTTTGTGATCGTGTCTGACGTGCGTGAAGTCCATGGTGAGGGATTTATTGAACGTAAGTAAAAAGGAAAACTTTACCAAAGCCTTTTGCGCACCGCAAAAAAAGGGGAAAATAGGGCTTGAAATTGGAGTGATATAGAAAAAGTTAAAAAAATATGCTGGAAATTTGTAAATTTTTTCTACTTTCCTCTTCCTTTTTTGGTGATTTTGTATTAAAATAGGTTCATGAATTTTTGGAATCAGTAGATTTTCCTAAGACTGTCTGAGGTTTTGTGCAATATTACAGATTTGAGACCGCGAATTTTGGCACTAATGGACAGCGATTCATGCCGGGTATACCGGCGAACATATAATGTTACTGCTCTCTTTGACAATGTTTTCACTATCCTGGAATACATTGACAGCTGTGAGACCAGTAGCCCTATAATTTACAAGAAGGGACGGAAGGGTAATGATATCAAATCAGGTACTGCAGAATACACTTGAGGGGCTCAGGGAGATATCCAGGACGGAGTTTTGCATTATTGACACAGATGGCAAGACACTGGCGTCCACCTACAGTGAATTTGAGATTCAGCCACAGGATATTCAGGCATTTGTGGAATCCCAGGCTGCCAGCCAGCTTGTGAAAGGTTATCAGTATTTCAAGGTCTGTGATGATTACCAGCTGGAATACATTCTGGTCGCCCACGGAGAAGATGAAGATACTTATATGGTAGGAAAGCTTGCCGCTTTCCAGATCCAGAGCCTGATCGTTGCATATAAGGAGCGTTTTGACAAGGACAGCTTCATTAAGAACCTGCTTCTTGATAACCTGCTTCTGGTAGATATTTATAATCGTGCGAAGAAGCTTCATATTGATGCTGATGTTCGACGGGTGGTTATGATCCTGGAGCTTGAGCAGGAGAGAGAGCACAGCTCCATGGAGAGCGTGAAGAGTCTGTTCGGCGGCAAGAGCAAGGACTTTATCACAGCTGTTGATGAGAAGAGCATTATCATTGTCAAGGAACTTGAGGAGAACGAAGGATACGAGGAGATGGACAAGCTTGCCCAGACCATCCTTGATACCTTAGGACTTGAGAAAGAGAATACTACACATATTGCATACGGAACTATCGTAAGCGAGCTGAAGGAAGTTTCCCGTTCCTACAAGGAAGCCAGAATGGCTCTTGATGTAGGCAAGATTTTCTCACCTGAGAAGGACGTTATTGCTTACAGCTCTCTTGGAATTGGTCGTCTGATCTATCAGCTTCCGATCCCGCTGTGCAAGATGTTTATTAAGGAGATCTTCGGCGGCAAGTCCCCGGATGATTTTGACGAGGAGACTCTGGTCACCATCGACAAGTTCTTCGAGAACAGCCTGAATGTATCCGAGACCTCCAGACAGCTTTACATTCACCGTAACACTCTGGTTTATCGTCTGGACAAGCTTCAGAAGAGCACCGGACTTGACCTTCGTGTATTCGAGGATGCGATCACATTCAAGATTGCGCTGATGGTTGTAAGATACATGAAGTATATGGAGACTCTGGAGTATTAAGTTTCATATCTGTAATTTCTGTGCCTGCTGCATTTGTTTGTGGCAGGCATATTTTATCTCTTGTGATTTATCAGTATGAGAACTCTGAACGTGGTATTTGGAAATATTTCTGGATCTGCTTTGTGTTTCCTTTGTGAAATCTATTGCGTTCTTAGTTTTCTCTGTTATAATAAAGTACTGCCTGAAAATGAAGCTGGAAAGATGGCATGTTACTGTGTATGGAAGAAGATATGATAACGATAGAACGGTAATGGTTACTGTTCACTGGTAACATTCCGCGAGGCGTTTTTTGTGAACGAAGTTCACAGTAACCAGTAACCGGTAATGCTTATGCTTTCGGGAAAAATAAGGTTGCATTTTCATCAGACATATATTACAATAATGTTACATAAAAATTAAGCAAACTGCTGAATTGAATTTTTATATGAAAAATTTAGGAGGATATCATGATTGATCTGATAGATGTGAGCAAGTCCTATGGACCGGGACTGCCGGCAGTGAATCACGCCAATCTCCATGTAGATAAAGGTGAATTCGTATTTATAGTAGGAAACAGCGGTTCCGGTAAATCCACGTTGATCAAGCTGCTTTTGAAGGAACTGGATTCCACATCCGTAAGCGGAGAGAAGCTTGAGGGAATGAAGCACCGTCGTGTGGCCAAGTACCGCCGTAAGCTTGGTGTTGTATTCCAGGACTTCCGTCTTCTGAAGGACAGGGATGTGTATGAGAATGTAGCTTTTGCCCAGCGTGTTGTGAACCGTCCTACCAGAGTTATCCGCAAGAGAGTTCCGGAGGTACTTCAGGAGGTTGGACTTGCAGGGAAATACAAGGCATACCCGGACGAGCTGTCAGGTGGAGAGCAGCAGAGAGTTGCCCTTGCCAGGGCGATTGTAAACCGTCCGGACATCCTTCTTGCAGACGAGCCCACTGGTAATCTTGATCCGAAGACATCCGAGGAGATCATGAAGCTCCTTGAGGAGATCAATCAGCGTGGAACCACCGTTCTGGTAGTAACCCACAATAAAGAGATTGTCAATTCCATGAAGAAGCGTGTACTGACCATGCATAATGGAGTGATCATCAGCGACGAGAAAGAGGGAGAATATTATGAGGCCTAGTACCATCTGGTATACTCTGAAGCAGGGTATCAAGAACATCAAGAGAAATTTCATGTTTTCCATTGCTTCTATTATTACGATGGCAGCATGTATTTTTCTTTTCGGAATTTTCTTTTCCATTGTAAATAATGTGAATACGCTGGCGCATAAGGTTGAGGAAGATGTGCCGATCACAGTGCTTTTTAATGAAGGAACCACGCAGGAGCAGATGGATGCAGTTGGAGAACTGATCAGGCAGCGCCCGGAGGTTTCCAAGATTGAATTTGAGTCCGGTGATGAAGCCTGGGAGAAGATGAAGCAGGAATATTTCGGTGATGACTCTGAGGCAGCAGACGGTTTCAAGGATGATAACCCGCTGGCAAACTCATCCAACTACCGTGTGTACATGAACAACATTGAGAAACAGTCTGAGCTGGTTGCCTACATCAAGACACTGGATAATGTACGAGAGGTCAATCAGTCTGAACAGGCTGCCAAGACTCTTGGTTCCATTAACCGTATTGTTTCCTATGTATCTGTTGCAGTGATTGTGATCCTGCTGCTGATCGCTATTTTCTTGATTAGCAATACCATTTCCGTTGGTATTACAGTTCGTAAGGACGAAATCGGAATTATGAAATATATTGGTGCTACCGATAGTTTTGTACGTGCGCCGTTCCTTCTGGAGGGTATGATCCTGGGACTGATCGGTGCGGGAATTCCACTGATCATTTTGTATTTCTGTTACAATAATGTGGTAACCTATGTATATACCAAGTTCAGCGTACTTCTGGGTGTTGTAGATTTCATTCCGGTTGGACAGATCTACCAGACACTGGTTCCGGTGGCGCTGGCTCTGGGAATTGGAATTGGTCTTGTGGGAAGCTTTATTACTACAAGAAAACACTTGAAGGTGTGAGAGTTCTGTTTTACAATAAGGGCGGTTATTCGCATTCCGCCAGAATATGAGAAGAGGATATGGGGACTGCTGGAGAGATCTGGCAGTCCTTTTGTATAAAAACAAGTAAGGTGTTTCAAGGCGGACGCATTGGGGCAAATGATATTCCACGCAAGTCGGTGCAACGCTCCGGTGAGCTAGCTGGCAACTGGATGAAACTTGTATGGTGAGGAGTGATAATATATGGCAGATAAACAATTTATAAAGGGAGCCATAACTGGTGTACTTTGCGCATCCCTGGTGCTGGGCGGGGGATATGTGGGTCTTCAGAAAGCGGGACGTGCGGGAAGTAATGTACTGTCAGATGTGGCGGTTACCCAGAAGATTAAGTATCTGGAAGATGTTATAGATCAGAATTATCTGGAAGATGTGGATGAGGATTCGCTGAAGGAGGGGATTTATACCGGGCTTCTGTATGGGCTGGGGGATCCGTATTCCAGATATTATACGGAGGAAGAATACGAGGAGGAGATGAGAGATACGGAGGGCTCTTACTCTGGAATCGGCGTGAGCATTACCCAGAATACGGAGGGCGGAATTCTGGTAGTGGACTGTTATGAGGGCAGTCCGGCGGATGAGGCCGGACTGAAGGCGAATGATGTGATCACGGCTGTGAACGGAACGGATGTAACGGAAATGACGCCTGCTGAGGTCTCAAAGATGATACGGGAAAAGGAGGACGGTACTTCTATCCTGACCGTTTATCACCAGGAGGCAGATGAACCGGAAGAAATTACAGTGACTTTGAGCGATGTGGAGCTGCCCACTGTTTCTTATGAAATGCTGGAGGATTCTATAGGGTATTTGCGAATTACAGAGTTTACCATGGTAACACCCCAGCAGTTTGAGGATGCTTACAAAGATCTTCAGGCAAAAGGCATGGAGAAGCTGATCGTGGATCTTCGTGACAATCCAGGTGGGGTGCTTTCTTCTGTGTGCGATGTACTGCGCCAGATTCTGCCCGAAGGACTGATCGTGTATACAGAGGACAAATATGGGGAAAAACAGGAGATGAAGTGTGACGGTGACAGCCTGATCGACATTCCGCTGGCAGTGCTGGTAAATGAGAACAGCGCCAGTGCATCAGAGATTTTTGCCGGGGCAGTGAAGGATTATGAGATTGGAACGATTGTGGGAACCACCACTTATGGAAAGGGAATCGTTCAGAGCATCCGCCAGCTCTCTGATGGAAGTGCGGTGAAGCTGACTACGGCGAAATATTTTACCCCCAAGGGCAATGATATCCACAAGGTGGGAATCACACCGGATGTGGAGGTGAAACTGGATGCCAGTCTTTTGAACCGGACGGATTATACCCATGACGAGGATAATCAGCTTCAGGCCGCAATAGAGGCGGTTTCTCGTTGACAAAACCACTATGTTGGATTAGAATGGTAAAAGGATTTTTGCAAAATAACGCGCCTGATCTGCGCGATAAACAGGCGAATCAGCCGACAGTTATTTTGTTGACAGGCAATAGCTGTGAAGGCATTGAACAGTTATGACAGGCACAATAAATGTGGAGGAACCATCAATGAAACACAATTTTAAGAAAATCGAGCCGAAATGGCAGAAAAAGTGGGAAGAGCAGCAGGCATTTAAAGCTGTTGACGGAAGTGATAAACCGAAATTCTACGGCCTTGTAGAGTTCCCATACCCAAGTGGTGCGGGAATGCACGTTGGACATATTAAGGCATATTCCAGTATCGAGGTACTTTCCAGAAAGAGAAGAATGCAGGGATACAATGTACTGTTCCCCATCGGATTCGATGCATTCGGACTTCCTACTGAGAATTATGCGATTAAGACGAATACACATCCTCGTGAGATCACAGACCAGAACATTGCGAAATTCACCAATCAGCTGAAGAGTGTTGGATTCTCCTTTGACTGGAGCCGTGTGATCGATACCACACAGGAAGATTTCTATAAATGGACCCAGTGGATTTTCCTGAAAATGTTTGAGAACGGACTTGTTTTCCGTGATAAGACCTTAGTTAACTATTGCCCATCCTGTAAGGTTGTTCTTTCCAATGAGGACAGTCAGGGCGGAAAATGCGATATCTGCCACAGCGACGTTATCCAGAAGTCCAAGGATGTCTGGTATTTAAGAATCACCCAGTATGCAGACAAGCTTCTTGAGGGACTGGAGGATGTGGACTATCCGGCGAACATCAAGCAGCAGCAGGTAAACTGGATCGGTAAATCCACAGGTGCTTTCGTAAACTTCGCAGTTGACGGAATTGATGAGACACTGCAGATTTACACCACCAGACCAGATACCCTGTTTGGTGTAACCTTCATGGTTATCGCACCGGAGCATCCGCTGATCGACAAGTATGCTGACCGCATCACAAACATGGATGAGATCAAGGCTTACCGTGAAGAGTGTGCGAAGAAGACTGAGTTCGAGAGAACCCAGCTTGTAAAAGAGAAAACAGGTGTATGCATCCAGGGACTTGAGGGCGTAAACCCTGTAAATGGCAAGAAGATCCCGATCTACATTGCAGACTATGTAATGATGGGATATGGTACCGGCGCGATCATGGCGGTACCGGCACATGACCAGAGAGACTATGATTTCGCCAAGAAATTTGGTATTGACATTATCCAGGTTATCAAGGGCGGCGATATTGAGAAAGAAGCCTACACAGGTGATGGCGAGATGATCAACTCCGATTTCCTGAATGGCTATACAAATAAGAAGGATTCCATCAAGCGCATGCTGGAAGAGCTTGAGAAGAAGGGCATTGGTAAAGCTGGCGTTCAGTACAAGATGAAAGACTGGGCATTCAACCGTC
>ENA-OPDH01001879-OPDH01001879.1-human-gut-metagenome-genome-assembly--contig:-NODE-1879-length-14479-cov-3.397185_pt1 | contig 14479 bp, 8 predicted proteins | sample MGYA00241260_ERZ501500 | MGnify/ENA primary metagenome ERZ501500 (study PRJEB25962, sample SAMEA2042519) | human gut metagenome | biome: human gut; feature: human-associated habitat; material: faeces...
CCACCGTAACGGCTGCCCATGCCGGCTGCCAATAAGAATAAAGTTGGTTTCATACTTAGTTATTATTTAAAAAGGTTAGTGTATCCTTGTTTTGATTACGGGGCAAAATTACAAAAAATAAAGTCAAGAAAGGTAGACAATTGGTTCATATTTTAGCTCTATCGTACAAAACCCGCCATTAGAACGGATAACCGATAGCAAAATGCCATGCCATACCATCTTTAAACTTCGGAATATTATAATATCCCTTCTTACCTGTATCATACGGATCATGCAGTGCCACTCCCCAGTCAAAACGGAATACAAGGAAGTCCAGGTCGTAACGCAGACCGGCACCGGTACCCAAAGCAACCTGTTTCGGGAAATTCTTCAACGTCAGCTGTCCATCAGGACGGTCTTTATCCTTACGCATCAACCAGACATTACCTGCATCGAGGAAAATAGCTCCGTGCAGGTCGCCGAGAATACGGAAGCGGTATTCCACATTTGCTTCCATACGGATATCGCCCACGTGGTTGATATAGGAATACTTTTTCTCTTTATCGGGTGGATAGCCACCGGGCCCGATACTGCGGGCAGAATAGGCACGGATACTGTTGGCGCCACCAATATAGAACTGTTCGGTATAAGGCGCAGTCGTTGCATTTCCGTAGGACCAGATTACTCCTCCTGCAATACGGGAAGCAATCATCTGGTTCTTGTCTATCCTGTAGTGATAGCGGAATTCCGAATTCAGCTTCAGGAATTGCGCGAAAGGTACTCCCAGCAATTTCTTGTCTTCCTTGCTGAAAGACTGTCCGAATGCCTTATAAATCAAAGAGGTCAGATTACCGGCAGATCCGAATGTAGTCTGCCACCAGATAGGATTACGTACATTGCGAAGAGAAGCGTTATCATAGGTATAGGTATATTCCATCTTGGGAATAAACTGATTACGGAGACTGATGTAAAGAGCCGGGTTCTGAGCCTGTATTTCTTCAAAAGCCGCAGTCGGATTGCGCAACACATTAAATGTCAGTTGGAAGGGCGTGATACTATGTTTCCGGGTAGGCACAGGCTGAAAGTCATACGTGACGTTTCCACCGAAAGCAAGCAGTTTGTAGTACTTGGCACGGTTCATCTGGTCTATGTAGACACGGAAGGTGGTGGAAGCCGGGAAGTCATATTCCTTGGTACCCATCCGGGGGAAGACGATACGTGGGAAGGTAAGTGCAGAAGATAGGCCCAACTCGTAGCTATTCATCAGCGAGCTGCTGTTCTTACCCGTCTGCCATTCATAAGAACCGTTCACTTTCACATTCCAGGTTTCACCACCACCGAAGACGTTGTTCTTCGTTACGGTGAAGGCGGCACCGGGACCGGTCTGGTTATTGCTCTTCATGGTGACATTAAAGTCCAATTCGGCATCATACGGTTTATCCAACATGGCACGGATATTCACATCCAGCGTATCGGAAACGAGTGCCGTATCGCGGGGTGTGTACTGCATCTCCAGATAACGGAAGATGCCCACACTTGCCAGACGCTCCTGGATACGGGTTTGCCGGTATTGGCTATATAGCTTTTCCGGACGACGGCGCATACCTCCCTTGTCCAGTTCCTGGCGTTTCCGTTGGTAACCTTGGTAGTTCAGCCAACGGTGGAGCATATTGGGACGTATCTTCAGTTTATCGTAATAGTGTATCCAGAAAGTCTTGTAGTAAAGACTGTCATTGGGCATTTGTCCTTGCGGACCGTGGAGGTAGAAATTAGTTTTACCTACAAAGAAAGGGCGTTCGGCGTCCTTCGGCATACCGGGAACAGGGATCATACGCAGACTGACGTGCCCACCGGGAACGAGAGTTGTATCGGCCTGGTAAGTCAGGTAGTCAGGGCGAAAATAGTAATACCCCATATTACGCAGCAAACCGCTGATGCGGGTACGCTCACCATCAAGATCAGTAACATTGAACTGTTCACCCGGACTGATCAGGGAGCGCCGGCGGCCAAGGTTGATAATCTGCATCGTCGTACTATTGAATCCCCGATAATATACGGTATCAATGAAGTACGGGTTACGCATATCGACCGTGTATTGCAATTTAGCTTTCAGACTGTCCTTAGGATTAACGAAAGTTTGATAACTTACCGTGCCATTGAAGTACCCATAATCGTGCAGGATATTCGTCGCTACTTTCTGCCGGATGTCCGGATTAACGGAAGATATGAGCACGGGGGTGGCGGCAAAGCGATTGAATATCCACTTACCAAAACCTTTTTTGTACTTCGCAAAACCATTATACACCCACAGTCCGAATGGAAAAGGGATGCGGTATTCGGAGCTACCGAGCAGGGAGTTATTGGGAGCTTTGGCAAGGGCGGCTTCTACTTCTTCCATAGCAGTCTCGCCTACCTTGGTATCAGAGCGGTTCTCTACAATCATCGGCTTCTGACCGGTGTAGAGCACTTCGCCTTCAGGCAGGTGCTTAGTAGTGGAGCAGGCTGCCAGAAGCAGGGTTGCAAGGAGGATGTATACGAGTTTCTTCATTTTGATTCTTTAAATTGCGCTATTGTTATTTCTTTTACACTATTCGCTCACAGGTTCTACTTTCTTCTTTCTCTTGAATATGAACAGCTCACTCAGGCGGTCCATCTTACGGCGAAGCACAAGGCCGACACCTGTCTCGGTTATCTCACCATCGAGCACACTTTCATAGTTTTTGTTGTGGAACACGCGGACATAGCGTGTACCGCTATTGTCCAAACGATATTCCAAAGAAATATTATCGATGAATGATTCTACGTCATTCGTTGCATTAGCGCCACTGGATACTTTTCCACCGATTACAATCTGTATACGATCATTGAAGAAACGCTGAGAGTAGCGGAAACTATAGTCCGTCTGTTTATCACCCGTTTCAGCAGCGGTACGGTCTTCAATGCCGACACTGAGAGAAGCGTTCTTCAGATTTCCGGTCAGCGCATTAATCTGACTTTGCAGCACGCTGTTCAGTGCGGAACCCATAGTTAAGCCACCACCTTTTCCGCTGTTATAAAGATACATACCTGTGGCAAGCATGGTAATGGCTGGCTTGCTTCGTTCATCGGCACTCATTCCTGCCAGTTCGCCCTGTACGGTAGCATCATCGGGAGCACTCAGATTAAAGCTTAAATCAGGGTTCTCCAAACGGTTCTTGATGCTGATGGAAACGTCGAAGTTCACCATGCGCGAACCGCCGTCATCGCCATCGGATACAGAAGCGCGGACACGTTCCGTAGCAGTCAGGTTGAGTGAAGGGTTCATCGGATTACCCGTCCAGTCCACATAACTTCCATTGACAAACTGGAACTCTTTCAACGGGATAACGGGCAGGGCATATTTCATCATACCACCTATCAACGTATAGCGACCGGACAATGTGAGATCTCCTTGCGGAGTATATTGCAGATTCAGGTCACCTCCACCTTCCAGCTCCACACGACTACTGCGGTCGGGGCTAAGATCAGCACGCAAACGTACGGCATCATCGATGTGCACAGACATCAACATGTCCATACCGCCGAGCGACATGGTGGGGACCTCAGTTGCCTGCACCGAAGTAGTATCCGTAAAGGAAGTGAACGTGACAAGTTCACCCAAACGGTCTTCTACAGTCAGAGGAGAGTCAGTCAACACATAGGTCACATCTGTGTTACCCAGCAGATTCATGTTTCCACGCATAGTCAGTCCATCCAGCGGACCACGTACAGTAGCATTTAAATCTACAAAGATTTTGCCGTAAATCATACTTTCCTTGGTACGGGGAGCATCAAGCAAAGTGTAGTTCTGTGCACGCAGGTTCAACTTCGCTGTCGGATTTTCCATATTGCGGAAGTCTACGTTCCCGTCTATCGTAAAGGGATTCCGGCTGGTGGTGTATATGGCAAACTTATTAAAGATAAGTTGATTATTCTCTATCTTCAACGGACGATTGTCAAACCAGTAACGTGCACCTGCCTGACGGGCATAGACGGACACGCTGTCCAATGAGAGGTCACCGCTCAGTTTAGGCTTCTCCATGGCACCGCTGATATAGAGTCCGCCGTCGATGTCACCGGTAAAGGCAACTACCTGGTCGGGCATGAAAGCATTGGCAAGCGAGAGTGGGAAATGCTCAAAAGTAGTGTTGACTTCAACCGAATCGCGCCCGTTCTTCTGGGTCAAGACGGCATCAGCGGTCATTACCTCCTGATCTCCCGACCGGAAATAGGCATTCAGATAGTGTGTACCTTTATCACCCGGAAGCCAAGTGGCACCCAATCCGATGTTACCTACCGGCTGGCGTTCGTAAGTCAGCTTTTCCACACCGGCCTCAGCGGAAACTTGCAGTGAGGTTGCGGTCTGTATATAGTTGGCTTCTGCCGAGAAAAGTCCCGTGATGCGGGGCATATATGGCAGAATACCGCTCAGTTTATCCAAGCGGAAACGTATGAGTTCCAAATTGATATTCTGCAAGGAAACGGTGTCGGAACGGTCGGACTGCATGCGGAAGCAAAGTCCATCGTCGCTATCCATATCCACATTGGCATAAACGCGCATATTCTTATGCAAGTAAATCCAGTCGCTGTTATCTACAAAGCGGAACTTCTGGAAAGCAATAATAGGCTCGGCAGGTGTCAAACGGAAGGCAATACCATTACCCCTACCCCGGCCCTCTATCAAAGGACGGGCATTGATACCCAGATCGAGTCCGGTATCTCCCTTCGCATCCACATAATTCAAGGTCAGTTCGGCATCTTCATTACGGATTTCACCCGTCAGTGTACTGCGGAAGACAAACTGCGGGTTCTTTGGACCATTAATGACACCACCCTGCAACTTCATGCGTGCAGTATCTTGGCTGATAGCGAAGAAAATAGTATCCAGTTGCAGGGAGTCCATACGCAAACCATGTATAGCAGTACGCCCATTGATACCTCGTCGGGGGGTAGTGCCGAAACGCAACACAAAATCATCAAAAGAAATATCCTTAGTTGCCAGGAAATAACTGACAGGGTTCTGTTTACCGGCTTTCAGTTGCATACCGGCTGAAGGCAGTGCTTTCCGTAATTCTACATGATCGAGTTGCTTCAATTCTATCTGCTTGGTAAGAAGCGTAGAAAAGGCAGTACCTTGTTCCAGCAATTTCTTCAGTGTGCTGCGGGCACGGAACTGAAAGTCGAGATCGCCTGCATCCATGCTCATCTTGATAGAGTCATGGCGTGCTTCGGCACCGAGAGTGAAAGCGAAAGGATGCTTCAACGGCTTGGGAGAAATTCCTAACTCATGTAAACCGACATTCTCCACATTCATAGCCACCTTGCCATCCAGGTATTTACGATCAAGGCGCATATCGGCATCCGCCTGCATTTTCAGCAGGGCATTGTCGCTCGTCATGTGTACAGTGGCTAGAGCGGATTTCAATCCGGCTGTCAGGTCAATACCGGAAATATTCCAGTGTCCGTATTGTAATTCGCCGAGAGAAGCTTGTACAGCAGCCACGGTACGGTGGTTGGCAGGATCGAATCCTTTTCCTTTAGCGGCAACCTTAGCCGAAAGGGTATAGATAGAATCTTTAGGTAAGAAGTGGTGTACTTGCAAGGCGTCCACATGAAGGTCTGCCTGATAAGCTTCAGTGGCAGTGTTATAGTGCGCCAACAAGTTCAATAACCCTTCACGTTCTTTCAACTTAAGCGTAGCATCATACTTAGGTCCATCCATGCCAAGACGTGCTGCCAAATGCATACTGTCCGGCACTACTATGGAGCCATCCGGGGTGACGCCTGTCAGTCCGGTAAGGAAATTCAGATTTTGTGTCCGGATATCGAAGTCAATGCTTCCGTTGCGCGTCAGACTGTCGGTAAGATTCCAAATTTCACCACCACCATTCAAGGTAAAAGCACCCGGCAGATCGATGTTGAAGCGGGAAATCTGCATCTGCTTAAAGTTACCTTCCGTACCGGCACGGATAGTAAGGGGGCGGAAAGGATATGCATCCTTGAATGTATCAGGTAAATCACCTGCAAAGAGCATCACATCCTGCTTGCCGATGCGGGCATTGAAACGAGCGGAGAGTCGTCCGGAAGTAGGAATTTCCACCAGTTCCCAATAAGTCTGGGCAGTGAAATCCATTTCACTGTGTGGGGTAAGTAATTTTAAGGAAGGCACCTGAATGACTGTGGAATCAGCATATACCCTTCCCGTCAGTGAAGTGACGCTCAAACCGGAACGCTCGTTCATGGAGAATTCCCGGATAACGGCATTGATATTCCGTCCATGATAAAGCACGGAGTCCACCCCAATACGAATATCCCGCAAGGCAATGTGCGAAGCATCAAATCCGGGAGCAGGTTTCACACCGGTGCTATCAGTAGCCGCAAGACTACCGGTATCTATCAGGCTATTAATGGCACTGAGCAACTGGCTGCCCGTGTCATAGTTCACCGTAGTACTGCTCAATTCAAATTTCTTCAGACCGTACATCTGTCCGCCCAAGTCAGCAACCGCATCATCTACCTCTGCATCGCCCAGACGGGCAGCAAGACGCATGGAATCCAACGGCATTTGCAAATCAACGGAAACGTTTTTCAGTGCCAACTTGTGCAAGGCTACTTTCCAATTAAGGGCGGTAGTCTCAGTGTCCGGTTCGGCAGTGGTAGTATCATTCATCACAACGAGCATATGAGTATCACTCAATTCCACACGATTGATGACGGCATCCTCTTTCTTCAGGTCTATGCCATGGCTTTCAAGGAAGAAACGTCCCAATACGCCACGTATGCGGATCCCCTCTATCAGATCGGCAGAGTTCAGGAAAACTCCGTTCACGATTACCTCATCCACTTCTACTTGTCCACGTATCAACGGCCATGCCTGCACGCGCACGTTCAGGCTTTCCAGGGTTAGCAAAGTATCAGGAGTTTGTTTCACGGCAAGAGAGTCACCGGGAGCTGAGGATATTTGTTTATCTGCCTGTATAGGCTGAATAACCTGCACACCACGTACCAAAAGGTTCAGCGGAAAGCGGAGGTCAATGCGTTCAACAGATATATCCATACCCGTTGCCTCAGATGCGATGGCAGTAGCTTGCTTCCGTATCAGGTTCTGTACGGGAGGGATATAAAGCAATACCATCAATATTGCAAATAATATGATAGGGGTAAGTAGTATCCACACTACCCATTTTAACCATTTTCTTCTCATTAGGACGTCAATCGATAGTCAGTGTTTAAATCGTTACAAAGTAAACAAATTCCAACGACATTTGGTTGATGCAGAAGACAAAAAGGCTATTTATTCCACTATCCGGTACTTTATACCGCGAGGGTCGTTGCCAATATTCAACGCCCGTCTGAAAATTACTTCACTTTCTCACGTACCCACTAACGACAGTCAGACGGTGTCATACCGTACATATGAGTGAAGGTTTTCAGGCATGATCAAGGGCATGTTCAAGATCATGAAAGAGACACTACTCACAAAATTTCCCTTTGCACATATTTTTCAATATTTATCCTTGCTGTTTATCAATAAATCCCCTACCTTTGCTTCCATCAAATAGATATGACAAGTATGTTCCGGCAATCAACAAACAGGCTCACGGTGTGGCTATTCGCCCTCTGCCTCCTCTTTCCTTTCAGCAAATTGTCTTCTGCATGGCGTAATATAGCCACGCAGGATAAGGCTTTTTCATTTTCAGCTGTATCAAAAGCATCTTCTGACAGCATAATGCCTGAACGCCTTACGTTTCCCGATTCCGTGGCACTTGCAGCACCCGAAACTGCCGGAAGGAGCGTTTCTTCTCTTGTAGCTTACTTGAAACAGCATCTCAGCACAGACGACCAACTGGCACGCGCCATCTACACCTGGGTTTCAAGAAATATTAAATACAATGTGTACATAACCTATACTTCTCGCAACGAGGAAGCGGATGAGACGAAAGAAATACAAAAAATACTATCCGAACGCAAAGGTATTTGCCAGGATTATGCGTTACTTTTTAAAGCACTGGTGAAGGAAGCGGGAATGGATGCTTATGTTATTGATGGCTATAACCGCAGGGACGGTGCCTTACTGCCCGACCCACATGAATGGTGCGCAGCCAAAGTAAGTGGGAAATGGTATATGTTTGACCCTACATGGGGCGCTGGATTTGTGGAAAACTACCAGTTCATTCCTTCCCCGAATCATCGTTTCTGCAAGCTGTTACCGGATACATTACTGAAAACACACATGCCTTTCGATCCGATGTTCCAGTTCCGCGAACGTCCACTGAGCTATGAAGAGTTTGATACAGGAGTTGTAGATGAACAACGCTCAGTACCGGTGTTCTATTGGGCGGATACATTGGCGCTATATGCACGGCAGGATACACTGGAAAGGCTGGTAAGTGTCAGACAGCGTATGTTATCGAACGGACGAAGTAATGATTTGGTTTATTATATGCTGGAACTTACGAGTAACAACATCCGCATCGCCGGCTACCAGAAGATTCTGAATGCTTACAATATGGCAATGGATTTACAGGGAAAAGCTACGGACGCCATCAATGAATTCGTCCGTTACCGGAATAAGGCATTTGAGCCCCTAAAACCGGATGCAGAAATTCAGGCGATGGTAGATGTCCCTGAAGAATTGATAAACCGGGCAGATAGTGCGATCAATAGCATCCGCACCGCACCGGAAAGATATAGGGAACCTATCCTGAAATTACGGGATCAGATAATGGAAGTGGCAACAACCGTATATAAACATAAACTTTTTCTGAGGCAGTACTTTAAGCTACCGGCCAAGCAGAGGAAAGGGATGTTTAAGCAGACGAAATAAAAAGGAAGGCTTGTTCAAGTATATCTTCGATCAGGTTTAGAGCAGCAAGCGATTTCTCTTTTATTTTTTCATCAAAAGGTACTCCACGTGAGGCTTCAAGCTCTTTCAATAAAGTAACAAGATCATTGGCTCCCAACAGAGTAAACAAAGGAAGCATCTTATGGCCCATAGCGGCAATGCCATCTGTGTCTTCTGTTTCCAATGCCTGTCGCAAGCGGTCAACATTCAGGCGTGTTTCTGTGACGAAACTTTCCAGTATGGATTTTGCCGCATCCGGATCATCACCGGAAAAAGCGGTAAGGGCGGAAAAATTCAAGGTAGAAGAAGGGGCGGCATCAACAGTAGCAATATCTGCTTGCAGCACACCAATCTCTGCAAGCAATTCATTCACCGTAAACGGCTTATGCAGACTTCCGGCAAAACCATGTTGCAGAAACTCCTCACGCTTCATATCACTACGGGCGGTAACGGCAATCACCGGAATTGTCTTGGCTTGCGGGATATTCGAAGCACGCAGCAGCCTCAGCAAATCGAAACCATTCATGGCAGGCATTTGCACATCGGTCAGCAGCACATCGAAAGTATCAGTACGGAGGGCTTCCAAAAGTTCATCCAGTTGCAGGCAGGTTACGGAAGTAATACCACTCTGTGCAAGCATGGCGGCAGTGAGAGTAAGCTGAATGCGGTCATCATCAATCAAGAGAATATGTAATGCGGGTATCTGAGTTTGTGAGTCCTCACTTGGTTGTTCATTCAAGGCGGAAGTGTCATTATCCAATGCCACCGGATACAGAGGTACCCGTAACGTGAATGTGCTCCCCTTTCCGAGTACGCTATCCACCTCAATACGTCCCTCCAGCAGTTGCACCAGCATACGAACAATGGACAGTCCCAGTCCGAATCCCTCCTCTCCCTGTGCTCCGGGCAGACGGGTGAATTCCTGGAAAATACGCTCACGGTCACCAGGATCCATCCCCTTTCCCGTATCGATAACAGAGAGTTTCAAATGGTTACCGGGAAAAACGGAATCGCCTTTCGGCACAAAAGAGGCGGTCAGGGTAATGCCGCCCTCTGAAGTAAACTTCACTGCATTAGAGAGCAGGTTATTGACAATCTGGCGTAAGCGCAATGGATCACTGATAAAAGCTCCTTTCAGTTCCGGATCTATCTCACACTTCAAAGACAATCCTTTGGCAGAAGTCAGTGGTTCGAAACTGACATAGATTTCTTCCAGCAAGCGTGCAGGATGAAAAGTAACACGATTTATCTCAGCTTTATTCAAGTCGAGGCGATGGAAGTCGAGCAAGTCGGTAACGAGCTTCAGCAGGTGTTCCGAAGAAGTTTTCATGTTGTCGAGATAGAAGCGTTGCCTTCCGTCAACGGTGAGCCGGGAGAGCAAGTCAGCATATCCCATAATGGAACCCAAGGGAGCCTTGAAATCGTGGGTAATGGCAAGCATCAACTTTTCGCGGGAGGCAAGCAACTCTTCGGCAAAACGATTGGCTTCTTCCAATTGACGCCGATAACGGTTACTACGGGTGACATCCCGCCAGATCATGACAAGAAAGATAACGGACAGCACAACAGCCCCGGCAGCAATACCCGAAATAATCGTTGCTGAACGATGCCGAACAGCTTTCTGATACTCAGCCTCTTCGCGGGCACGCATCAGGGTTTCCTGTTCATATCCTTTCAAAAGACTGTCGATACGAGCACTCAGTGCATGATCAAGACGTTGCAAAGTTCGCTTACGACGCTGCATCACACTATTGGTAGCCCTCTTCTGTTGGGCAACAGTGCGCAGCTTCGCGTGCAGGGAATCAACCGGATTATAAGCATCGAGTACAGTATCCGTAGCAACTTCAAGGGTTGTTTGCACCTGAACAGCTGAATCTTTGCGTGGTGGGACGAAGACTTCTCCCAAACGGCGGAAGAAACTTTTCTTCTTGGGTTGTGTCACAACCGTATCGCGACGGGCAATAACCCGGCGTTGTACACGTTGTTGGGTGATAATAGTATCCTGTTCGGCAATAATCTGTTCCACTTCACGGGCTGAAATCATGCTGTCATTGGCTTCGCTCAGTGTACGCAGCAGGCGGACGGTATTAGCATCCTTCTCTCTCAAAAGCCCTATCAGACTGTCCGTACGCAGAATATCACTATTATCCGAACTCATAAGATTCTCCATTTCCCGGTGCACGAAGAACAGGGAATAAAGCAAGACTGCCAGCAGGACAGCATAACCGGCAGCTATCTTCTTCTTGGAGACATTATTCATTTATCTTTCGTTTTATAGCGGAAACGCAACCAGAGCATAATACCCGCACTAGTCAGTCCGAACGGGAAGGCCATCCATACACCGACCGTACCCCAGCCCAGCACGAAACCGCATAAGTATCCTACAGGCAAAGATATAACAAAATAAGAAATAAATGCAATGAACATCATCGGTTTTACGTCGGCAATACCACGCAGGGCATTGGCAAAGCTGATTTGCAGTCCGTCACCAAACTGATAAACCAGGAATGGAAGGAACAAAGAAGATACCATGGCAGAAACCTCCACGCTATCCGTAAACCAGCCCCCGACCTGATTGCGCAACAGAAACACGATACTCAGAAGCACCACCGCCATTGCCAAGATGAGATGATAGCCGGCATATGCCGAACGGCGGACATTCACCATATCGTTCTGCCCCTTGAAGTTACTGACGCGAACGGCAATCGCCGCCCCCATCCCATAAAACATCATAAAGGTGAACTGAGAAATAGTGAGCATAATCTGATGTGAAGCCAAAGCAATAGTTCCCAGCCAACCAACCATAATCGTGCTGAGACTGAATGAAGCCGTCTCCATGCCCATCTGCAAACCGACAGGCCACCCAAGTCCATTCAATTTCCTGAACATCTGTTTCGACCATCCCAAGCGGAAGAACCCTACTTTATATCTCAGGAACCTCCGACTACGAAAAACAATCAATGCAAAAGCAATAACCATGACGATGCGTGAGAACAGGGTACTGATACCCGCACCGAGCAATCCCCATTCCGGGAAACCGAACTTTCCGTAAATCAGAACATAATTGCCGACAATATTCAGCGCATTTCCACCAAGAAGCACCCACATAGCAGTCTGCGTTTGAGTAATGCCATCCGTAAATTGCTTAAAGCCATTGAACAGCATGACAAATACCAGGGATGCAAGTAGAACCAGAAAATAAGGTTTTATCAAGGGAATCAGTTCCTCGGGTTGTCCCATGTATTCCACACAGAAATAGACGACAGTCATAATAAGCGTCAGCAACAGTGCTACCAACACATTGGCAAGCAGACTTGAGCGCAAAGCTTGTCCAGCCTCCATGAAACGACGGTTACCGTAGAACTCACCCACCACAGGCGTCAGTCCATAAGAGAAACCGGTACTGAAAATAATGCAAAGTGTAAAAAGATTGTTGGTGAAAGAAGCGGCAGCCAACTCGGCCGTGCTGTGATGTCCCACCATCAAGGTATCGGCAAATCCAAGAACAATGACTCCCATTTGACCGATAACGATGGGAAGTCCTAAGTAAAAGAGGGCTTTATAATGCCCCTTGTATGTAGCAATTAATCTATTCATTTATCTTTCTCATAATATAATACCACCGAGTTTTCCTCACGAAAAGTCTCTTGTGCAACTGTCTTCAGACGTTCTGCCGTCACTGCGCGATACCGTTCTACCTCACGGTCTATATCCTCCGCTTGCCCGGTCAGTTCGAACCATGCCAGATTTGTAGCTACATTCAGGTAATTGATATTCCCGAATATCTGGGTGGATTCAAACTTATTCTTTACTTTCTCCAATTCCTGTTCTTCTATCGCCACTTGCTGCAACTCCTGCAACTCTTTACGTACAGCGGCCTCAGCCTGTTCCAGTGAGACTCCGGCTGACGGTTTTCCACTGATATGCAGCAATCCCACATCACGCGTTCCCGAAATATAAGCATCTATACCGGAGAACAATTTCTGTTCCTGCACCAACCGACGGTTCAAGCGACTGGAGCGTCCATTGCTAAGGATATCTGAAAGAATATCAAAAGCATAGTAATCAGGATGCTCGCGACTACACATATGAAAAGCCATAAACAGCGCATCCAAGGGAACAGGACGTTTCACTACCTGTCTGCGTTCCTGCGTCTGTACGGGTTCCTGCGGCAATTGTCGCACAGGCACATTCCTGTGGGGAATCGGGCCGAACCATTTTTCTGTCAATCGAACAGCTTCTTCCCATGATATATTTCCGGTAACGGCAAGCACGGCATTATTAGGTGCATAAAAGCGGTAAAAGAATGATTTCACTTCCTCCAGTGTAGCTTGTTCGATGTGCGATAAATCCTTCCCGATGGTAGGCCAGCGGTATGGATGCACCTCATAAGCCAACGGACGGATAAGATGTCCCACATCTCCGTAAGGCTGGTTCAGACAACGCTGTTTGAACTCCTCCATGACCACACCGCGCTGCACTTCAAGGCTTTGTTCACTGAATGCCAGTTCCAACATACGGTCGGACTCCAGCCAGAAGCCAATCTCTACATTCGACTTGGGGACGGTGAGGTAATAGTTCGTAATGTCATTGTTCGTCCAAGCATTGTTTTCGCCACCTGCCGACTGCAAAGGAGCATCATAGTCGGGTATATTCACAGAACCGCCAAACATCAGATGTTCAAACAGATGGGCAAAGCCGGTATGTTCGGGATCTTCGTCCCGGGCACCTCCCGCAGCTGGTGAACGACATCGTTCATGTGCTCCACAAAGGCTTCGCTGTAGCCGTGGCCGGAGTAGCCCTGGGTGCAGAGCAGGTGATGCGGGCGCAGTACGATGCTCATGCCTTTTTTACCCCCGGGATCCGCTTCCGGATGTTCAGGCCCAGCACGCAGGCCAGCACAGCCTTGATGATGGCGGTGGGGATGAAGGGGAGAACGCAGGCGGAAACGGCCACAGACACGGTGCTGTGGGCGACGATCACGAACAGGATGACACCCACGATATAGTTGACCACAGTGCCCACGACAACCGCCACGGGGAAAGCACCCTTGAAAGCATCCCTGTGCTCCACGCCCAGGCCGATGATGTAGGCCATGATGGGGAAGGAGATCAGGAAGCCGCCGGTGGGGCCGACGAACTTATCGAAACCGCCGGAGAAGTTTGCCAGCACCGGCACGCCCACAGCGCCCAGCAGCAGGTAAACGAGCGTGGCAATAGCGGACAGCTTGGAGCCCAGCACCACGGCCGCCAGCAGCATATTCAGGGGAAAAGATCGCCAATTCATATCAAGCAGTTTTTAGGATTAGAATTCGTCTCAAAGTTCCGCCTTTTTTGACAACCGATCTTCGGGAAAATTTGCAGATTATTGTGGTATTTTTATGCTTCCCGGCCCAAAATCCCCCGTCGCGGCGATACTGCCGGCGAACTGCCTTCCCGCGGCGACGCCACGCCGACTCAGGATGCCACGAGCCGACAACCGGGGCAGCCCGCCGAAGTCCGAACCCATCGGGAAGGCCCCACATAGACCCGAAACAGCCCCCCGGAAAGCACTGCGCGGCACCCAGCGGAAAGCCCCTCCGCACCCGCAAGAAGCCGCAAGCGGCGGTCAGCGGCAGCTGAAGGCGACGCTTTGCCG
>ENA-OPDH01001882-OPDH01001882.1-human-gut-metagenome-genome-assembly--contig:-NODE-1882-length-14470-cov-8.457787_pt1 | contig 14470 bp, 9 predicted proteins | sample MGYA00241260_ERZ501500 | MGnify/ENA primary metagenome ERZ501500 (study PRJEB25962, sample SAMEA2042519) | human gut metagenome | biome: human gut; feature: human-associated habitat; material: faeces...
AAACACAAAAGAGAATTTCAAATAAATATCTTTATGGTAATAGGTATTGACAAATACCAATTTATCGTGCAATTGATATTTCGTAGAGGTGTATTGGAATGGATGAAAATCAAAAGGCTAAGATGGAAGCCATGAAAAAACAAATACAAAGAAAAAAGCAGGAACAAGAGCTTTTGAATAATAGTTTATATCAAGAATGTCTTACTGCCTTGAAAGATTATGTTATTGTTCAGGATGAGACTGATATAAGGTATTTAACATCATTGGTGAGTTCAAATGATATTGAGTCCCATTCACATTCTGAAGAAGTCAAGCTGGCTGATACTGAAAGATATTATATTGTATGGGATAACATGTCAGTGCCAATTTTAGAGAGTTCTGGTAAATGTATTAATGATAGTTGGGATGATGTGATAGCTGTTTCTTTTGATACATATTTTGTTGTGAAGTCTACAGAAAAAGTTATCGGTATTAGACATTAAATTGGAATTTTATCTTTGCAAGCGAGACGACAACTTTCAGTCTTACAAAGAGATTGAAAGCAACAGAAGAGTTGAAGTAGAGTGAGGCATGAATATGAATTTTAACGTAAATGATTTTAAATGGATAAGAGAACCTGCAGATTATTCTATAACTGAGGATAAAATCGAAATAATAACAAAGCCACATACGGATTTGTGGCAAAGAACATATTATCATTTTAGAAATGATAATGCACCTGTTTTACAGATGGAGACAGGGGAGCGATATTTTTCGTTTATTGTGAAAACAACATTTGAGAGCAAGCATAGATTTGACCAATGCGGAATTGTAATGTATCTCGATAGTGATAACTGGTTGAAAGGCTCCATTGAATATGAAAATGAAAGATTTCAGCATCTTGGAAGTGTAGTAACCAATAAAGGATTTTCAGATTGGGCAACAACGGAGATTGATGCTAATATAAAATCAATGTGGTATAGATTTAGCAGAAGAGAAGATGACTATTGCATTGAATGCTCAGAAGATGGCGTAACATTCAAGCAAATGCGAGTGTGTCATATGTGGAATGGTGCTGGAGCAATTCGATTTGGTATTTATGCATGTAGTCCAGAAGATTCTTCATTTAAAGCCACCTTTACAAATATGGAAATTACTGAATGTAAATGGTTAGCACATGATGGACAGCAGCCAGATAAAGAATAAAATTTCAGTTTCATGTTGCTTTTAATAATTGAATATTGAATGATTTTACATAGCCGTTAAGGAGTAATTTTTGCTCCCTAGCGGCTTATTTTATTTTTCAAAGTAGGAGGTGAGAAAATTGAAAATTAGAAAGGTTGATGACAAACCGATGGTCATTCACACCAAGGAGAAAGCCAAGATTCATGCCCACGAACAGAAGGGAGCCAAGATTAAGGGGAGTAACATCTATACAGTAGAGAGAGGTCCTAAGACAGCTGGTGCAAAGGTAACTGATACGGATAGAAAGAAGTCCTATCGCAAGAGTACCATTCATCAGTCGGAGCCGAAGAATAAGGGATTATCAAGATTCAAGCAAAACCTTAAGGAATCAAACACTTCCATCAAGACCAAGAACACGAATCTTCACATTGCAGGAAGAACTGGAGCACTTGTAGCCGGGGCAGTAACAGATCAGGTGGAAGGCGGTCAGGAGGTATCGCAGGCAGCATATCTTGCATATGAAGCAAGCCGCCCTGTTACCGGAACTGCTTCTAAGGGGGCTGCACTTTTCAGGAAAAAGGCGGCAGCCGAGGCAAAGAAGCGTATCAAGAAGGTAGAGGCAGGAAAGAAGCTGGCAAAAAAGACAGCAAAGAAAGCTGCCAAAGATACAGCCAGGACTGTAGCTAAAGAGACGGCAAAAGAAACCGCCAAGACTACTGCCAAGGTTGCAACAAAAACTGCAACAAAGACAGCTGCTACAGCGGCAGGAACAGCGGTTGCACCGGGAGTTGGTACTGCAATCGGCATGGCAGCCGGATATGCTGCAGGTGTGTCCATAGAGGTCAAGGATGAAAAGATGACCAACCGGAGCAGGAAGATAAAGTTCTTTCTGGATAAGATGAAAGCACAGGAGAATCAGACGGATAGCGTGGCAAAGCTGGTAAAGGATCTGATTGTGCGAAAAGCGATTACCTGGGTAAAGGCAGCGGCACCGATTGTTGGATTGGTGCTTTTATTACTTGTTCTTGTAGTTGCCATGATTGCGGTTCCGGTTATAGCGGTGATAGCAATCCTTTACAATTCACCATTTGCTTTATTTCTGCCACCACTTGAATCAGGAGATACCGTGCAGACAGTAACGAGTGCCTATGTGCAGGAGTTTAACCGGGATGTGAACACGAAGGTTAATGAGCATACCGGATATGATCTTGGAGAGCTTGTATATGTGGACTATGAAGGTATGGAAGAAAACCCAAGCAATTACTATGACATCATGGCAGTCTATATGGTCAAGCATGGTGTCGGAGATACTGCAACAGTCATGAATGATACTTCTAAAGGCTGGCTGCAGGCAGTTGTAAATGATATGTGTTCATACACCACAAGCACCGGAACAAAGGATGTGGAAGAAACGGATGCAGACGGCAATGTGACTACTGTCACGAAGTCTGTTCTGTATGTGAATGTAACGCTGAAATCGTACAGGGATATGATTTCGGTCTATGGATTTAATTCTGATCAGGTGGAAATGCTTGAGCAGATCATGAGTCCGGAGTTTATGGGACAGCTTGGATATGCCGGAAGCGGAAGTGGCGGCGGAGGCGGAAGTCCGGGAGTAAGCTCCATGACTGAGGATGAAATCAATGCCATCCTTAGTGGAATTACAGACAGCAGGCAGAAAACAGTCTGCTCCTATGCACTTCACAGAGTTGGCTTTCCTTATAGTCAAGATTTAAGAGATAGCGGTAACTATTATGACTGCAGCTCCTTAGCCTATTATTCATGGAAAGATGCAGGTGTGGATATTAGTTACGGCGGTGCAACCACAGCGGCAGCGGAGGCACAGGGACTGGATGAAGCCGGAAAGACTGTCTCCTTTGATGAGTTACAGCCGGGAGACCTAATCTTTTATAGTTTTACAAGCAACGGAAGATATAAGAACATCAGCCATGTGGCAGTATATGTCGGAAATGGCAAAGTGGTAGAGGCGCTTAATGAAAGTCTTGGTGTTGTTTACCGGGATGTGGCAAGCACAGGAAAGATTGTTGTGATAGGAAGACCATAACAGGAAATTTGCAGAGAGGGCATAGTCCCTCTCTGAGACTGGAGGTAAGAATGGATTTAAAAGATATGATACTGGTAACAGAAAACGACAGGGGAACAGAGACAAATATGCTGATGACTCTGGATGATTATAAGAGTTTTATAGCAGTTGATGATATGTCAGAGCTTGCAGAAAATTTGTTGCAGCTTGGAAGGACACTTGGTGAAGCAGATAACTTCGCAGAGTATTACAGGGCAGCAAATGTAACTGTATCTGCGAGATTCTGTCTGGATGATATTCAGCTGGGGCACTTTCTTCAGGGACTTTATAACGATTCCAAAGAATTTCGGTTTGATAAAGAAGCCAGTTCTTATGAATGTGTTGCAAAGCTTAAGGAGATTGGAATGACCGATAAGGGCTGGGTGGATGATTTTAACCTGCATTATGAAAGTGTGGACAGATCATTTGAAAGGGGACAGACATTTCATAACTTCAATGACCATGATTACATGGTGCTTGAAGCATTATCACCAAGGAATCTCGTGGTAATGGATATGAAGTCAGGTTCCCTTACAATCGCCCTTGGTGCGACAGAGTATAAGCGTTATCCGAAGGAAGAGAAGCCTTCAAAGGATAATACCACAATCGGGGTATCGTGGGAGCATGGCATTTATCTTGGTTCCACACTCTCAACCACGAATTTCAAGGCATACAAGAGGGAGTATGGCACACCGGAAAAGATAGAGGATATCTATGATTACAGGGCAAAGCTAAAGCAGAAGTTCTATTTTTATCAGGATATGTCAAAGGATGATGATGTGCCAAAGAAACTGCAGAATGATTTCCTTCACCAGATGTATGAGGATTTTGGAACGATTGAAGAGGACTGTTTTTACGACAGGCTGGAAGATGGAAAGTACGATGAGGGCTTTAAGGAAAGACAGGTAAAGGAAGAAAAGAGCCGGTGATGAGATTTTTACAGGAGGCGATATCATATGGAACAGGAATTTGATGTTGAGATAAAAGAAGTGCTTTCACGAGTACAGAAAGTAAAGGCAGAGTCGCTTGACGATGCCATCAATAAGGCAATGGATATGTATTATGCAGAGCAGATAGTCCTTGGAGCAGAGGACATGAAGGGAGTTGATTTTGCGCCTATCAGCGAAGGTCAGCTCCCTTCTTCATTAAAAGAAAACGGAGGAAAAGCAAGATGAAAAGTGATTCAACAACAGTAATTAAGAACATGGAGTTTTTAGTAAAGGAACTTCATAAGGAGTGGGACAGATCGGGTGCTTCTAAGGCATCCGTTATTATTTCCCTTGAGGAAGTAGATGGTATCAATGATAAGTTAAAAGAGATTATCTACCAGACACAGAAGTCAGTCGATGAGGATGAGCTGACCTTTAAACAGAGCATTGCAAAGTCCAAGGAGTGCTATGTGATTCTTCGTGTGGTGCGTAAGATTGCAAAGAAAAAGGATAAATGCGAAAAACAGGCAATCGACAATGAATTTGCAATCGAGCTGGATAAGGATGAGTTAAAGCTATTTAAAGGATTGTTTGCAGAGATGTTTAAGTAGAGGAGGACAAAGGTATGGGCGTTGATATGAAGGTCAAGGCGATATACGATTCTGAGATTGGTAACATCACCAGATCAGAAAAGAACTGGAAGGATGTGTTAAAGGTCGCAGGTCAGTTATACCGCTATGAATTTGACAATATCGTTATGGTAACAGCTCAGAGACCTCCGGAAAAAAGCACACTCATGGCAGATTATGATACCTGGAAAAAGGTGGGAAGATATGTAAAGCGTGGTGCGAAAGGCTGCGCTATCTTCCCGTCAAGGGCACTGAATCCACGCATGAGGTATATATTTGATATCAGTGATACCGGAGGGAAGAATGTTAAGCTGACATGGGACCTTGAGGGAGAAAATCTTAAAGATTATGTGGATTTTCTTGTGTCAGAAGGTCAGATTGAGCAGTACGATAACAGCGACAGGGAGTCTCTAAAAAATATATTAAAACAGTTTACAGGAACAGATGTTTGGTTTATAATAAAAAAAGAGTTCGGAGACCGAATGACCGAGCTTATGCAGCTATCAGGTAGTGTGATAAAGGAAGAAAGTAAGAAACGCAATGGCTTACAGCAGGAAATGGACATGGAGCAGCTTGTATATGCAAGTGTCATGTATGCTGTAGGGACGAGATGCGGATTTGACTTATCTGTGCAAGAACAGGATTTTAGTCAGATCGTAAATATCAAAGACGAAGAGATCATTTACCGTCTTGGTTCCATTGTATGCGATGTCTCCTGTAGTGTTCTTAGAGAATTTAGTCGTAACTTAAAGGCGATCGAGAGCGAAAGGAGAATTGGATATGTTAGAAGAAATGACTTACAAGGAAGTGGACGGACTGCTTTATCCGCAGATAGAGATGCCGGACGAGACGGAGGATCTTATGAAGCTGGGCAAATACGGAAGGATGGCGATGAACTATCTAAAGGAGAACGAGCCGGCAAGATACAAGACGCTGATGAGATTCGGGAAGATGTACGAGAAGATGTCAGCGGTAGAGGAGGAAGCGAACCAGCTGTACGACCAGCTGGAGATGCAGTATCTGGCGAAGCACAAGCCACAGAATCCGTCATCGACAATGGAGATGTGGAAGATAAGAGAGCAGGCGAAGATGCAGGCAGAGGAAGTGGTACTGAATCAGATAGTGATGCGATTCCACTAGAATCAGATGATACAGAACTGAATAGGGAACTTGATGAAATCAATTCATTGGGTGTTAGTAAGGAAGCCGAATATACACAGGCTTCCTTTTTTTTCGACCAGAATGGGCAGGCAAGCATTGGCACTATTCATACTGAGGACGAAAACAATAATCAGTTTATGCGTCAGTTCGAGCAGGACAGAAAAGCTGCATTAGCAGGTAAATACAATTACCTGAATCCCAAAAAGTCTGCAACAGTACCAAGTGAGTATATCAAACAGGTGCTTATGAGAGGTACAGGTTTTATCGGTGGCAAGGGCAGGGTATGCAAGATTTTTGAAACTGAGATTGATGCAGGAACCAGGGCAAAGCGTATCAAAGCAGAATATGGTCAGGGAGGTGCAGGCTGGCCGGTTGACGGACTGGGACTGCACGGATATGACACATTTCATGGGAATGGACTGCGTTTTCAGTGGCGAGATGAGGATGGAGAGGTTGAAGGATATGTTTCGTGGAAAGATATCGAAAAAGAGCTTGGTGTCCTTATTCTTACAGGGGAATACCAGCCTGAGACACCTCGTATTGATGAGCTTGCGATGGACGGACTCCGTGAGGATGATGAGGTCATTGATGCCGAATACTGGGAAGTGGAACCGGAGGAGGCAGAATCAGAGATTGATGATTATGCAATACCGGATGAGCCGGAGAGCTATGCTTCTAACAGAGATTATGTAAGTGCAAAAGGCATGACACCACAGGAAACTACCGATGAAGACCGCATGGTAACACAGGCAGAATATGGTGCAGAGATAGAAGCTGAAACAACTGAAAAAGATCCATCAGAGCTTCAGTATATTACACCGATTGATTATGCCAAGCGTATTGCAGAGCTTGATGAAGACCTGCGTGATGCGGCGGAGATTCTTGTAACAGATTGCAGCTGCTACACTCCGTTTAGGGCATTCCTTATGGATGTGGTGCAGTCTGATTTTGCATTTATGCCCAATAAACTTGACCTTATCAGGGATATTGCATTAGGGACAGATAATGCAGAAAGAAAGGCATATTCCAACAATAAGTATGGTCTTGTGGAGTACTCAATCAGAAGTGGATATGTGAAGATCAGCTATAAGAACAGGAATGGTGTGCGTAAGGAAGGTGCTCTCGACTGGCGTGAGTTATATGAGATTTTATCCTATATGGTAAAACAGCCATTTTACTGCGGAGAAGACCAGAAAAAGTATTATCAAGAGATAAAGCAGAAGGCTGACAGGGATAAGATGAATCCGGTCTATAAGAGATTCTTTGACATCGAGGATAGTGTAAAAGCTAATCGTCTTGAAACCAGGGAAAGAGCAATAGCGAATGGATGGGAAACCAAGATTGATGAGAATGGACATGTAGTTTCAGATGATGTGGTATCAGTATCTGTGGATGATATTCAGGCTGATACAGAATCACAGGAAACTGTAGATTTTACACCAAAGCAGGAACCAGTACAGCAAGTAGAAAGTCTTGAAAATGAGAAGAATGTTGCCGGGCAGACGAAGCACAACTTCCATTACAATCTCTGGGAAATGGAAAAAGGCGGTGCCAAGACCAGATATCAGTGGAATATGGATGCAATTCGTACTTTAAAGCAGATTGAATCAGAAAACAGGCTTGCAACACCGGAGGAACAGAAAACCTTGTCGAAGTTTGTCGGATGGGGCGGACTGTCACAGGCATTTGACGAGGAAAACGCAGGCTGGAGCAAAGAGTACAAAGAACTCAAAGAGATGTTATCGGATGAAGAGTATGCTGCAGCTAGGGCAACAGTAAACAATGCCTTTTATACTTCACCGGAGATTGCCATGTGCATGAACTCGGCACTTGTCCAGTTTGGTTTCAGAGGCGGCAATGTATTAGAACCATCTATGGGTATCGGTAACTTCTTTGGGAGTATGCCGGCACCTATGCAGAGAAGTAAGCTGTATGGGGTGGAGCTTGACAGCATTTCGGGAAGAATTGCAAAGCAGCTTTATCAGAATGCCAATATCAGTATCACAGGATTTGAGAATACCACATATCCGGATAACTTCTTTGATGTAGTTGTCGGAAATGTGCCATTTGGTGATTATAAGGTTTTTGATCCGAAGTACAACAAGTATAACTTCCGTATCCACGATTATTTTCTGGCAAAAGCACTTGATCAGGTAAGACCGGGAGGCATGGTTGCGGTGATTACCACAAAGGGAACACTTGATAAGGCAAATCCTACTATCCGAAAGTATCTGGCTGAAAGAGCAGAGCTTGTGGGAGCGATAAGACTTCCGAATACTGCATTTAAAGATAATGCAGGAACCGAAGTGACAGCAGATATCCTGTTTTTGCAGAAAAGGGAGAGAAAGATTGATATTGAGCCGGACTGGGTACACCTTGGTGTAACTGAGAATGGCATTGCAGTCAACTCTTATTTTGCAGAGCATCCGGAAATGATGCTTGGTTCTATGAAATATGATACAAGGATTTACGGACAGGACAGCAGATACACAGTCTGCGTGAATGATGATGAGAACTTCAATATTTATGAAGCATTAAACAAAGCTATCGGTAATATCAAAGCACAGATGACAGATTTTGAGAGAGTGGCAGATGAGGCGGAGCAGACGGAGGAAGTTATTCCGGCTGATCCGGATGTGAGAAACTACACTTACACATTTTTTGAAGGAAAACTCTATTACAGGGAAAATTCCGAGATGGTAAAAAAAGAAGTATCACAGACTGCCGAGGAGCGAATCCGAAGCCTTGATGAAATCAGACAGATAACAAGAGAGCTGATTGATATCCAGATGGATGGCTGCAGCGAGGAGGAGCTTTCTGATAAGCAGAAACTTCTTAATGTAAAATATGATGCCTTCGTAAAGCAGTATGGAGCCATTACTTCAAAAGCAAACAGAATAGCATTCAGGGATGACAGCGATTATCCACTTCTTTGCAGTCTTGAGGAAGTAAACGAAGATGGGGAGGTGAAAAAAGCGGATATGTTTTATAAGCAGACGATTAAGGCAAAGACAGTCATAGACAGAGTGGAGACCGCTGTGGAAGCATTAAATGTATCCGTCAATGAATTTGGATATGTAAATCTTGCCTATATGCTCTCTATCTATGAGCCGGACATTACTAATGCAAAGGAAGAACTTGCAGAAAAGTCCGGGCAGACAGCTGATGAGATAACATTTAGTGATGATGCTTTGGCAGAGCTTAGAAGGGCAGCTCTTGTGGAAGAGCTGGACGGACTGATTTTCCTTAATCCCGACCGCTACAACGAGAACAATCCCGACATCGGCTGGGAGACGGCAGACGAGTATCTTTCCGGCAATGTGAGAGACAAGCTACGAGTAGCAAAAGCTATGGCAGCGGATACAAACAATCCACAGGCAGAAAGATTTGCAGGCAATGTGGCAGCACTTGAAAAGGTGCAACCGGAATGGATTGAAGCCTCGGATATTGATGTAAAGATTGGTACGACATGGATTGAGCCGCTTGATTATGAGCAGTTTATCTATGAGCTTCTCAATACACCAAGAAGAGCAAGGGCAGTCAGAAGCCAGTTTTACAATACAGGCATTCAGGTACACTTAAATAAGATGAGCATGGAATGGTTCATCGAGAATAAGAGCATGGATAAGCATTCAGTGGCAGCTACTAAGACTTATGGTACAAGCCGCATGGATGCTTATTCTATTTTTGAGGATACACTGAATCTGAAAACTGTAACAGTCAGGGACAGGATTGATGATGGGGATGGCAAGTATCATTACGAAGTCAATAAGAATGAGACAATGCTTGCAAGGGAAAAGCAGAACATGATCAAGGAAAAGTTCAAGGAATGGCTGTTTTCAGAGCCGGAACGCAGACAGAAGTATGTGGAGTATTACAATGAAACATTCAATAACATCCGCCTGCGTGAGTATGATGGAAGCCATCTGCAGTTTCCAGGAATGAATCCTGCGATTGAGTTAAAGCCTCATCAGAAAAATGCTGTGGCTAGAATCCTTCTTGGAGGAAATACCTTATTGGCACACTGTGTTGGTGCAGGAAAGTCCTTTGAGATGATGGCAGCTTGTATGGAACAGAAAAGACTTGGACTTGCCAATAAGACAATCATGGTAGTTCCAAAGCCGCTTATCGGGCAGACTGCAAGTGAATTTTTAAGGCTTTATCCATCAGCCAATATCCTGGTTGCTACGGAACGTGACTTTGAAAAGAGTCGCAGAAAGCAGTTTGTATCAAGGATTGCGACTGGAGATTATGACTGTATTATCATGTCGCATTCGCAGTTTGAGAAAATTCCTATCTCGGCAGAGAGAAAGGAGAGGATGCTTAATGAGCAGATTGAAGAAATCAGCTATGCGATTGATGAGATGAAGGAGCGTAACGGAGAGCGTTGGACTGTAAAGCAGATGGAGAGTCAGAAGAAAAAGCTGGAGGAACAGCTGAAATCTCTATCTGATGAGAGCAGAAAGGATGACCTTATAACCTTTGAGGAGCTGGGTGTGGACTCTATCATGGTGGACGAGGCACATAATTTTAAGAACCTTGCGATTTTTTCCAAGATGAATAATGTGTCAGGTATCAGCAGCAGTGGAGCAAAGAAGTCAACAGATATGCAGCTTAAATGTCAGTATTTATCAGAGATAAATGATGGCAGAGGCATTGTGTTTGCAACTGGCACACCGATATCCAATACCATGTGTGAGATGTATGTCATGCAGCTTTACTTACAGAAAGCGGCACTTGAAGAGATGGGGATTTATCACTTTGATTCATGGGCAGCGAACTTTGGTGAAGTGACAACAGCACTGGAGCTTACTGTAGAGGGAAGCGGATTCCGTTTCAAGAGCAGATTCAATAAATTTACCAATCTTCCGGAGCTTATGAATATCTTCCGTGAGGTAGCAGATGTGCAGACTGCCGATATGCTGGACTTAGATGTACCGGCACTAAGGGGCGGCAAGCCTATTATTGTGGAGTCGGAGCCTGACTGGTATGTAAAGCAGGTCATGGAAGATTTTGTTGTGAGGGCAGAGCGTATCAGAGGAGGTGGAGTAGATCCAAGCGTGGACAACTTCCTAAAGATTACTCATGAGGCAAGATTACTCGGAACAGATGCAAGGCTGATTGATAAGGACGCACCAAGTAATCCTGACGGAAAGCTCAATAAGGTAGCAGAAAATGTGTGGAAAGAATATGAGAAAGGAAATGCTGATGGTCATATAGGCTGCCAGCTTATTTTTTCGGACATCGGCACACCGGGACCGGATAAGGACTTTACCATCTATGATTATCTGAAAGAAACTCTTATCCAGTATGGTATTCCGGCAGATGAGATAGCATTTATCCATGATGCAAAGACGGATGCACAAAGAGACGCACTTTTTAAGGAGATGAGGACAGGTAAAAAGAAAGTTCTTATCGGTTCAACGGACAAGTGTGGAACAGGTGTAAATGTGCAGACACACCTTGTTGCAATGCATCATGTGGACTGCCCGTGGAAGCCAAGCTCCATTGAACAGAGGGAAGGACGAGGCATACGACAGGGCAACGAAAATGAAGAGGTTGCAATCTACAGATATGTCACCAAAGGAACCTTTGATGCATACAACTGGTCGCTCATCGAAAATAAGCAGCGATTCATCAGTCAGGTCATGACAAGCAAGGCAGTAAGCCGAAGCTGTGAGGACATCGACGAGGCAACACTTTCCTATGCAGAGATTAAGGCGGTTGCTACAGGTAATCCTTTGATCAAGGAAAAGATGGAGATTGACAATGATGTCCAGAGATTAAAGCTTTTGAAGGCATCCTATGACAATCAGAGATATGGACTTCAGGACAACTTTATGATTAAGTACCCGAAGCTGATTAAGACAGCAACTGAAAAGCTTGCCAATGTCCGTGAGGATGTAAAGGCAAGGGATAAGGAGCTGATTGATAATCCGGAATTTGCCATTACCATAGGCAAAGCAACTTACACAGAGCGTGTGGATGGCGGAACGATGATGCTTGAAGCTATCAGCAAATGTAAGACCGGAGAGACGACAGCTATCGGTAAGTTTCATGGATTTGAACTGCTTGTGGAAAAGAACTTCCTTGGCATCAATTATATGGTGCTTCGTGGAAAGACTGAGTACAAGGCAGAGCTTTCCACAAGTCCTGTCGGCAGTATGGTAAAGCTGGAAAACCTGTTCAATGGACTCCATGAGAACATTGATTTCTTAGAAAAGAAGATTGAGCAGTACCAGAATGACCTTGAAGCATCAAAGGCAGAGTATGACAAGCCATTTGCGTACAGTGAGGAACTGAATGAAAAACTGGCAAGGCAGTGTGAACTGAATGCCCAGCTTGACCTTGAGAATGCAAAGGCTGTGGATGCAGATTTAAGCGGACCGGAGGAAGAAAGAGAAACAGATGACAGGATGGAATCTGCAGCAATTGTTGCAGAGGATAAAGGTGCTTATCCAGCCGACAGAGAGGGCAGAACACGATAGGAGAGTGAATAATATGAGCATAAGAAAAGTGGTCGCAGGACTACTGATTACAGCAGGGATTGCCATTATGGCAGTCCCTTTTTTTTGGCGGGCAACCGGAGAAAGAAATACAGACAAGCTCATAAATCAGTTTGAGCAGACATTGGAGGATGATTACGATGAAGAAACAGATGTGGAGGAAGAGCAAACCTCCATTAGTGAAGAGGATGAAGCCATTCTTAAAGAAGGCGGTGTTATCGGCATCATTGAGATACCGGGCTTAGATATCAGGTATCCGGTGATGGAAGGAACCACAAGTAAAGTGCTTAATGCCGGGATTGGTCATATCGAAGAAACAGCAGGAATCGGTGAGAGTGGCAACTGTGTGTTATGCGGTCACAATGGCAGCAGATATGGCACATTTTTTACACCACTAAGTCAGATATCCATAGACGATGAAGTGATGATAACCGACAAAAATGGACTGAAGCATATCTATGAGGTAACAGAGACAGAGGTAGTAAATCCATGTGATAACAGCATCAAGACACAGGGAGATGAAAAAGAACTAACTCTTTTTACCTGTTCCCAGAAAGGAACCATGCGTTTTGTGGTCAGGTGCATTTATAAGGAGGCGGTGATGGATGAATAAGAGATACCGACTTGGTGATATAGAAGAGGCAATATCGGAAATGGAAGAACTAATCGACATCGAGGATGATATTGCAGAGATTGATGATGACTTTCAGATAGTCGTAAGCGGCTGGTCTGTGTATGTCGAAAGCCTGAATCTGACACTCAGACAGGGAATAGCCTGTGTATGGGATGCAGAGGAAGGATTATTTATGCCTGATTTTGATGTGACTATCGTGTATGAGGGGAACATTGAAACACAGGAGTGGCTCTACTACGAGCAGGACGGAATGGTCATTACACTTGGCAACTGGCTTAATGGCAGATTGTCTTGTGAACAGATAGAACAGCTTTGGTGTGAGCTTATCATACCGGAGCAAAACAAAGAACAAAAAGAAAGCGAGGAATAGCATATGAAGTATTCAATTAAGGTAAACGAAGTAAGAGCAAAAGAGGGCAGCAATATCAAAGGATTTGCAACAGTGGTATTTGGTGATTCATTTAAGATTACCAATATTGCAATTCTTGAGAATAAGGATAAGGGAGAGCTTTTTGTATCAATGCCAAGATACCGCTCCAATGAGCGTGATGAAAGCAACGGTGTGATTTATAAGGATGTGTGCAACCCTATCACAGCAGAGTTTCGAGAGGAACTCTATACTAATATCCTTGATGCCTATGCAAGAATCAAGGAACCGGAGAAAGAGGAGACACAGAAGCAGGACAGAACACAGGAAATGCCGGAGTTTTCCGTAACTGTGACACCTTATGAGAGGGAAGGCAGTAACATCAAAGGACTTGCCCGCATTTATTTTGAAAATAGTTTCATCGTAAATAACATCAATATCGTGCAGGGTAAAGAGAAAATCTTTGTATCAATGCCTTCTTATAAGACAAAGCAGGTGGACGAGCAGGGCAAGCCTATCTACCAGGATGTCTGCTATCCGGTCACAAAGGATTTCAGGGAAAAACTCTATAATGAGATTATCTCTGAATATGAGAAAGCAAAGGATAAGAGCAACGAAAAGGCGAGGGAGAGTGCCGAGAAACATCATGGCAATCCCGATAAAGAGAAGGACAAAGAGGCAACACCCTTTCGATAATCAGTAATCAGAGTACAGGGGCGTCCAAGGCTGCCCCATTTACAGAATGGAGGAAACAGAATGGATATGGAAGCAGGAAAAACACTTACCAATGAGGAGGTTATAAGGGAACTTCTTGAATTATTAAAGAAGAATGCCATGAAAGAGCAGGCAAACGATGTATTTGAGATATGCAGCTATGTGGATGGACTGGAGAAAAAGATTGATTCCATGACGGAAGAACTTACCAATATGCAGAACCAGATCAAAGAAATGCAGGAGGATACACTTGTCAATAATGCTAAAAAGGCATTGTCGGAAG
>ENA-OPDH01001892-OPDH01001892.1-human-gut-metagenome-genome-assembly--contig:-NODE-1892-length-14430-cov-2.739200_pt1 | contig 14430 bp, 17 predicted proteins | sample MGYA00241260_ERZ501500 | MGnify/ENA primary metagenome ERZ501500 (study PRJEB25962, sample SAMEA2042519) | human gut metagenome | biome: human gut; feature: human-associated habitat; material: faeces...
ACAATATCCTGAGAGCAAGCAGAAAACTTCTGCCCTCTCCCCCAAATCCCCACAACCACTATTTAATTCAAACAAAATCCAGCCAAAGACAGCCCGGGAAGAGAACCGATACCCTATATTTGTGGCCTCGGAGCTACGAGACTGTAGTAAAATGTTAGAAAAGGCCGACATTAAAATTATTGATTTTGACGACTTTGTGTTTTGTACAACTGAGTCAAAATCAATAACTTTTAATGTCGGCCTTTTCATAGAAGACGATTTCTCGTAGCGACTAAAGTCACAAATATAGGGTATCGATTCTCTTCTCGGGCGTCTGTTCTTAATGAATTAAATAGTAATTTGACAAATTTTATTTTCGGGGATATTATTGGTAAGGAATTTGTGAAAATAGTTAGAGGTATACAAATGATGCAAAAGCTAAAAGAAGAGAATTATCCAGTGCGTATTCTGGTATATATTTTTGGACTTTTTATTATGACACTCGGTATTTCAATGTCAGTAAAGTCTGATCTTGGAGTATCACCAGTAAGTTCAATTCCGTATTCTATTCCTTTTTAATAAAGTAAAAATAGGATTTGATGTGAGTATGGTCACAATTTCATTAATTTCCTGTTTACTTACACTTAGACGGCTTGGTTCAGTTGGTGTTGGTACAATTATTGCGGCTGTTCTTGTAGGAACCGTTCTTGGATTTGTGACAAGATTATTTGGGGTAAAAAGAGATGCAATCTTATATCCAAAGGGAAGAATTTCTAAATAATAGTATAAAGGGAAATATGTTAATTTATATACACTCTAATTATAAGAATTATACAGGATAAGAAAGGAATCTACATAGTATGCGAATTTTATTAATAAGACACGGTGACCCTGATTATGAAAATGATACATTGACTGAAAAAGGATGCAGAGAAGCAGAGCTACTGGCTAAACGGGCATTGTCTCTTCATATGGGTAAATGTTATGTGGAAGAGCACAACGTACGGCACTTCCGTCTTTAGAAGCGGCTGGATGCAAAGCAGAAACTGTGGAATGGCTGCAGGAGTTTCCGGCTAAGTTAGATGTTAATAAAGCTCCGGAACTTGCGGAAGCTTATCCGGATATTGAAAAAGAGGGAGAAAAGTATCGCCCAAGAATTGTGTGGGATATGGCACCGGGATATTTGACAGAACATGAAGAATATATGGACAAAATAAATTGGAGACATTCTTTAGTAGCAAAATGTTCTGATATGGAAGACGTATATGATAAAGTTACAAAAGAATTTGACACACTCCTCGCAAAACACGGTTATGTCCGTGAAAATGGTTATTATCGTGTAGAAAAAGAAAGTACAGAAACAATAACTTTATTCTGTCATTTTGGACTGATCTGTGTATTGCTTTCTCATTTATGGAATGTTTCTCCATTTACTTTATGGAATAGCTTTGCATTAGCACCGACTTCCGTTACCGAAGTTGTCACCGAAGAACGAAAACAGGGTATTGCATATTTCCGTGGTTTAAAAATAGGAGATATTTCACATTTATATGCCGGAAATGAAGAACCATCGTTTGCGGCGCGCTTTTGCGAAACATATAGTAATAAAGAACAAAGACATTAATCCTGATTTGTGAGGCTGCAAAGCAGACGAACTCCTGAAGCGAAATAAAGCATATTTGTGGCCTCGGAGCAAGGTTTGAATACGAGCGTGTGTAAGCGAGTATTCAAACCGCCGCGACTAAAGTCACAAATATAGGGGATAGGCTCTCTTTGCTGGCGTCTGTTTCACAGCCTCACAAATCAGAATCTGTCTTTTTTTGCGTTCGTTTTCCGGTATAAACTTCCCATATTTGCATATTTAGTATTATGGCAACTATTTAGCAGTCCTTTTTGTGAAGAATAAAGGATATTTTAGGAGAAAAAGAAAGTAGGGAGAGTGCAATATGTGGAAAAAAGTAAAGCGAATCCTATCATGCATCCTTGCACTAATATTGCTGTTATCGCTGATAGATGGACAGCAGTTTTTTGTACGGGCAGAGAGTGAAGTAAAGGTAACACAGACAGAACAAGCGTCAAATAAGATGGAGGAAACAGAAACTTCTTCTAGAAAGGAAGAAGGGTCGGAAGCAAACAATAAGGAGAATGGCAAACAAGAAGAAGGAACACAAAAGGAAGAACTATCTACAAAGGCAAAAGAAAAAACAACGGAAACGAAAAATGAAGATGGAAAGGTGGACAAACCAGACAACTTAAATAAAGAGAATGAAAATAATGGACAGGAAAATGGTGGAGAGAATGAAGAAAAAGAGACAGGGGATAAGGGAGAGGAGACAATAAAGGAAAAAGCGGAAGAAGCTTCTGCCGAGGAAGATACTGCACAGGAGACAGAGGCCAAAGAACAAATAGATGCTACGGATGACACACAAGAGCGGACGAATCAGCAGGACGAAAATGCGCCAGCAATGGCGCAGAGGGGGACAGACGTATCTGAAAAAGAGACAGAGTATGTTCCAAAGAGTCAGCCCCAGGGGATAAGTATAAAGGTATATGCAAAAGAAAATGTTTTCCCAGAAGGGACGACGATGAAGGTAAAGGAGTTAACCAATAAGGAATTAGATAGTGCGCAAAATGTTCTGGAAAAAGGTAATGTATCTTACGATGGTTTTCTTGGCTATGATATCAGTTTTTATAATAAAGAAGGAAAAGAAATTGAACCGGAAGAAGGAAGCGTAAGAGTGGAAGTGGATATGAATCTGAATCTGCTCCCAAAAGATCTGCAGATGGATACGTTGCAGATGCAGCATTTGAAAGAGGAAAAGAAAGACAGGACTGTTGAGACAGTGGCAAAAGCAGCAGATCATAAGTTATCTGTAAGTAAAAGTAAGGTAACAGCAAAGTTTGAAGTAAAGAGTTTTTCTGATTTTATTTTGACATGGAATATTGATGCGACACCGGCTGACCCATTAGAAACAGGAGATAATGCGGCATCCATAGAAAAACAGATAAATCATGAAAAATATGCAACATTAAGGGATGATGGAACTTATGACCTGACCCTTACCGTTGCAGGGAAAAAGGGAACGGAGACAAATAAAGCCAAGTTTGATGTAATATATATTCTTGATAAATCAGGAAGTATGAAAGAAGATTTTGGTGGAACATCAAAACGGATTGCGGCATCTAACGCAATTACCGCGCTTACGAAAAGTTTGAAGCAAAATGCGAATATTGATGCTCGTTTTTCTATGGTTACATTTAGTGGAAATAAAACAACAGGAATGTGGGGGCAAGGAGATACCAAGACCTGGGATGATGCAGAAGTAGCGGTAAGTTGGACTACTGATGCAGGAACGATTGAGAGAGGCTCCAAACCAACTTCAAATGGTGGAACAAATTATCAGGCAGGTATTCGGACTGCGAAAGAATTGCTGACCAGTAAGAGAGCAGGGGCAATGACAGCGGTTATCTTTATCTCTGACGGTGATCCGACTTTCTATTATAATCCAGACGGATATACTAGGGGAGATGGCAATAACGATGGCAATGGCGGAGCAGATAATTTAAAGGTATGCCTGGATGCGGCAAAAAATGAAATCGCAAATCTTGGCGTAAATTATTTCTATACAGTTGGTGTAGGAAAAGCGAATGATTATGTGAATTTAAGCGACTTATGTAGCGCATCTGGTGTGAGTGGCGCGAAAAACTTTGATGGCACAAATACAGATGAGTTAACGAAAGCATTTAGCACCATTGAGTCAGATATTTTAACTTTTTTATGTTCGAATGTGTCTATTCAGGATGTACTGAGTGAGAATGTAGAGGTTGTAAAAGACAAAGATGGTGTATTTAAAAGTCTGAAAATTGTAGTGACTGGTAAAGATGGAAAAACTATAGTGGAAGGTGACAATAAAGTTACATTTCAAGATGGAACACAAAATGTCACATTAAAAGCAGGATATGACAGCAAAACAAAGACTATTACCTTAGATTTTCCAGCGGAATATCAGTTAAATGCAGAGTATACATATAAAGTAATTGCGAATATTGATGCGACAGAAAAAGCTTATGAAAATTATCGAAAGAATTTGACTGACAATAAAGATGAGAATGAAAAAGGATATAAGGATGCTGCAGATGCCGGAACAGGCACCCATGCAGGGGAAAAAGGTATGTATACGAACGAGAACAGTGAGGCGAAAATGACCTATACTTTCCGTGGAGAAGAGTATACAGAATTATATGACAAACCGGTTATCAAACTTCATCCAGGTAAGTTGATTTTAGAAAAAGAAGTGGAAGGACTTGACAGTCTTACACCAGAACAGCTTGAACAATATAAAGCAAATTTGAAATTTAAAATCAAAGTAAAGACAAAGAATGATACCAGCTTAAAAGAGGAAGAAATAACACTGACTGCTTTTGCAAAAGAAAGTAATGGAAATGAAGATAGTGGAAGTGACAGTAATACCAATAGAAAAAATAAATACATTTATACTGTTATGGAAGGAATTAATCCGGGAAGTTTCTACGAAATCACGGAAGATGGTGGTGAAGTAGAAGGGTATACCTGGGAGACTGCAGCGGACAAAAAAAGTGAGAATGGAACAATAGTAAAAGATGAGACAGAAAAGGTTTTCTTTAAGAATACATATAGCAGAAAGAAGTTTCCTTTAATTATAAATAAAACAGTCGAAGGAAATATGTCAGAAAAAAGAAAAGAGTTTGCATTTTCCATTACATTAAAAGATGCGAATGGGGCTGCCTATGAATTATCTGATGAGGAGATAAAAGACGTAGGATTTAGCACAAAGGGAGAGGACCAAAAAGGAGTATATACATTTACGTTAAAAGATGGAGAAAGTAAAGAATTCTCTCTTCCATACGGATGTAAATATACTATTTCAGAAGAGGATTATTCCTCATCAGGATATAAAACATATATTGGAGAAAAAAAGGAAGAAAATCAAAAGAGAACGACAGAAGAAGAAACACTTACTCAGAAAACAGAAATAAATTTCCTTAATAAAAAAGAGGTTATCCCACCAACGGGTGTTGAAACAACGATGACAGCATGGCTTCTTATGACAGGAGTGACTCTTTTATTAGGAGCGGTATTTCTGCTGTTTGGAATTCGCAGAAAGAGATTCGTCGCATGAGTGAAATAAAAGCATTTTTTATCCGTCTTGTAATTTTACTTATTTTTCTATGGCTGTTGTTTGGTGTATTCTTTGGAATTACACCAATGCGTGGAAATGACATGTTCCCCCGCATTAGTGCCGGAGATCTCCTGCTTTACTATCGATTGGAGAAAAATTTTAACAGTGGAGATGTCCTCGTATTTAGAAAACAGGGGAAAATAAGTACTGGAAGAGTCGTGGCACATGGCGGCGATTCCGTAGAAATTACAGGGGATGGCGAATTAAAAGTAAATGGAAGCATAGTAATAGAAACGAATGTATTTTATAAAACTTATCCATATGACAAAAAGAAAGTGAACTATCCTCTTTCGCTAAAGAAAGACGAAGTATTTCTTCTGTGCGATTACAGGGAGGGGGGAAGAGACAGCCGCTATTTTGGGGCGGTTTCTAAAAAAGAAATCAAAGGAAAAGTCATCACGATTTTAAGACGTTCTGATTTATAGAATCTATAAAAAACAGTAGAGAATATAAAGAAATATACAAATGCCGAAAAAAGAAAGGTATCTCGTGCTTTTGGAAAAAGCAACTTTCCCCGCTAAAATCCAAAAGCACTTGATATAGCGGAAGGCAGAGGTCTTCCGCTGATAGATAGTTAGCTGACAGTAAATGATCTTAACGAAGAAAGAGGGGCAATTTGTTATGAGAGCGGACAAAAAGCAATTTTCGACACGGTTGATGGCGGCGCTGATGGCAGGAACATTGGCGGCAGGAATGATGGGGATGAATGTGAGCGCGGCCAGTGTTCACAGTGGAAATCCGATTACAACGATTCCTGTAACTAAAAATGTATTGACAGATGGAAATACGATGGCACCAAATACTACATTTGAGTTTGAGGTTGCTGTTGCTGATGCAGGAACATTTAATGATGGGAATAAAGATCAGGTAGTTTATGAGGGTATAGCTGGAGGATTAACAGCAGAAACAGGAGCAGCCTTTACGCCGGGAGGAAAAGGAAGTGCAGCAGAAACTTATACAGCAGAAGGATCTTTAAAAACAGATGCTGCTGTATTTAAAAGACCGGGCGTTTATCATTATACAGTAACAGAGAAGGCAAATAATTATGAAGGTGTAACAACAGATACAACTTCCTACGATGTATATGTATATGTGTATAATAGAACAGATGGACTTTATGTGGGAAATGTTGTTTCAGCTAAAAATGGCGGTAAGGCAGATCTGATTTTTAACAATGATTATGGTCAGGACGAAAACAAAGATACTACACATGATGTAGTGATTAAAAAAGTAATTACAGGTAATCAGGCTGTAGAAAGTGATACATTCCAGTTGGTTGTAACAGTAACTGGAACTGCAGGAGAAAAATATAAAGTAACACTTGATAATGCAGAGCAGAACCCTCTTACAAGTGGAGAAAAGGCTACATATACAGTTACAAATAATACAGAAATTCATATCTATGGTTTAACAGAAGGCGACAAGGTTCAAGCAGTAGAGGAAGCGAATACTCAGGGATATCAAGCTACTTATACAACTGGTTTATCAGAAGGAACATTAACAATTTCCAGAGATGGCAGTGAGGCCACAGTAACAAATACTAAAAATTCCACAAGCCCAACAGGTATTATTCTCAACTACGGTCCATATATCCTTATGATTGCTCTTGCAGGTTCTATGGTAGTATTCTTCTTTTTCAAAAGAAATCGCAAAGAGGCATAAAAAATCCATAAACATAAAGAATGAATAAGGAGGGGAAGGGTACGGATGAAAATCGCAGTTCGTATTGCACAGGCAGGCAATCAGATTCTAAATATCATCGTAATGGGAATTATTTTATTCTTATTCCTGTATGGCGGGTATTCTTTATGGGATACTTATATGAGTGCAAAGAGTGCATTTTTATCCGATGATTTGCTTTCCTATAAACCACAGCCGGGGGAGGGGGCAAATCCTTCCCTGGAAGATTTGATGGCAATTAACAAAGATGTGGCAGGATGGATTACAATAGATGATACCCATATTGATTACCCGGTTGTACAGGGAAAAGATGATATGGAGTATATCAATAAAGATGTATATGGAGAATTTTCTTTATCAGGTTCTATTTTTTTATCCTGCATGAATAAAAAAGATTTTTCCGACAATTATAATCTGGTATATGGACACCACATGGCAAATGGGGGAATGTTCGGAGATGTGGTATCTTTCACGGAAAAAAGTTATTTTGACAAACATAAAACAGGAGAGCTGTATTTGCCAGATAAAACGATGCATATTGATCTGTTTGCCTGTATGAAAACTTCAGCATCCGATTCTAAAGTTTATAACCCACAAAATATATCGAAAACTTCGGAATCTTTTAAAAGTTTTCTTGACTATGTCAGGGAAGCTGCCATCTGTTATCGAGATAGCGGAAGGCAGGATACTGGACAGATTATTGGGTTATCGACCTGTTCGGAAGCAGTAACGAATGGAAGGGTAATACTTTTTGGAAGGTTGAGCGAGATAACAAAAAGCAATCAAAAGCAAAAGAAAGCAGAGTAAGGGAGGTGCTTTCAGGACAAATGAAACGAAGTAAAATAAAAGGTAAATGGATATGGGGAGTGCTTTCCACAACCTTGGCAATTATTTTCCTTTTTTCGGTAAAAATGACAGCCGTTTATGCGGCAGAAGGGGAGCGGGAGTGTACTATTGTGATTCCGGTTTCTGTAGAAATGAAAGGAAATGCAGGAAATATAAAGTCAGAAGTTTTTGAGTATGCTTTAGAACCTGCCGATGAAAACAGTTCTACAGAAGCGGTATTTAGCGAAGTGGAGGTGACGCAGGAAGGAATCACAAAAGGCAGCTTTGAGGAAATGCGTTATAAGAGACCTGGAGACTATAAATATACGGTATATCAATTAAAAGGCGAGAGTAAAGATGTCATTTATGATGGTTCAGTATATGAAGTTACCGTTCGCGTTGTAAATACGCAGGAGGGCGGCCTTGCTGCAGAAGTCTGGGCAGTAAAAGACCAGTCCGACCAGAAAACTGATGAAATAAAGTTTATAAATCAGTATAAAGAAACAACAACGGCAACGACAGAAGCCATAAATAATACGATTCATCATACTACAACGAACACAATCACAGAGTCCTCTATAGGAACATCTTCTCCCAAAACAGGAGATAAAAGTAATGTGATGTTGTGGGGTGGAATTGCCATTTTATCAGGTTTATGTGTATTCTTTTTTCTATTTGCAGGAAAAAGAAGAAAGACAGAAGAATGAGAAACATCAAAATAGCCTTTAAATCAAAAATAGAAAAAACAATTAAAATCAATAGATAACTAAAATAAACTGTAAATAAAAACAGAAAAATAAAAAAGTAGAAATTCTGTAAGTGTTTTGGACAACAGTAGTGCGAAACATTTGCAGAATTTTTTAGTCAATCAAATTTAATTATCTATTGAAAAATAAAAATTTATCAGATATTATTTTACGATAAATGCTTTTGTACTTGATTTTGTGAGTACATAAATAGAAAAGGAGAGAAAAATGAGGAACGACATGAGAAACATTTACCACAAAAAACAGATAAACCTAATCATAATGGCAGTTCTTAGTTTAATGGTATTGTTTTTTGTGCCACAAAATGCACAGGCAGCAATAGTGAAGCGTCCTTCACAGGTCAAGAATCTTACAGTAAAGCTTACCGCAAAAAACAAGGCCAAACTCACATGGAAAAGGGCTGCAAGGATTTAAGGATTTTTATTATACAGGGAAATATAATTAAAAAGTTTGATACGGAATATGGTTTTGCAGATGTAAAACTTAGCAAGTAGAATAACAAGACCTGGAGTGTTTTGCAATATGCGTCAGTGCTAGAGTGTGTTTGAAAAATCATTCCCGTAGTCTGCAAATTGTAATGCACATCTTACAGAAAGTCCGATAAATTCTGGAAAATAAAAGTACAGTAATAAAATATCCCTTGACATTTTTCACAGAAAGTATATAATAGTGATACTACGGTTCAAAGAACCCTCATGGGGGCTTGTACTGGTTTCGACGGGGATTTTGAACGTGGGGCAGCCATCCGTGGTCCGGGACCACGTTAAAACTCGGAACTAAATATAAACGCTGAAGATAATTTAGCATACGCTGCCTAGTTGCAGCTGTCGGCCTTAGTATCCCCACAGACTGAGAGTCCGGCACCGATTATGTGGGACACTCGTATTCCAAAGCTTTGCGGAGTATGAAGTAACATGAAGCTACTGAAATCTGGAGTTTGTCTTTAGACGCCAGACAGAGGGAATGTCAAAATAGAGACTGTGATGGGAGATACCGTACGGAATAGGTTTTCGGACAGGGGTTCGATTCCCCTCAGGTCCATAAGACGACCCTTGAAATATGGCTTATTTAAGCCGTATTTCGAGGGTTTCTTTAGTTAGCATCATAAAAACAGTTTTTTTATTACATATTATTTGTTGGAGAATGAGATATGGTTGATTATCATTCTTTAAAGTCATACATTTCCAAATAGCGAAATCTTTTCATTTGGATTATAATACTTTTCCTCTTTCGTCACTTTTGACAAACTACCTCCCCTATTGTAGAATAGAGCAGAATGTGAAAAAAGAGGGAAGAAGGAAAATAGCGATGAATGCAAAAGTAAAAGGAACCGCATTTGCTCTTTTTGGTGGAGCGTGCTGGGGATTATCGAGTGTAGTGGGAAAGCTCCTCTTCGATATGAGAGGAATGAACGCAGAGTGGCTTGTCACAGCAAGGCTTGTTTTTGGTGGATTTATCATGCTCTGCTTTGCGGCCTTTCAGAAAAAAGGTGAAATTTTTAAAATATGGAAAGAAAAGAAAACGGCATTTAGCATGATTTTATTTGCAGCATTGGGAATGCTGGCATGTCAGCTTACATACTTTTTATGTGTGCAGTATTCGAACCCGGCGACAGCGACAGTGCTTCAGTACACCTCGCCGGTTATGATTATGCTGTTATGCCTTTTCCTTGATAGAAAACTGCCAAGAATTATTGATATTATCGTGCTGATTGCAGTAGTTGTGGGGGTATTTTTAATGTCTACACATGGAAATATTCACAGCCTTGCAATTTCGCAAAAAGCTTTAATTTTAGGAATTACAACAGCTATTACCGTTGTATTTTATACGGTTTGGCCAGTACGTCTGTTAAGGGAGTATGGCTCAACGCTTGTTATTGGCTGGGGAATGTTTATCGGCGGAATTATGCTGATGCCATTTTCAAAATTCTGGGCACCTCCGGGAAGATGGGACTGGGTTACCATAACCTTAGTGGCAATTGTAGTTGTATTCGGAACGATTGTTTCTTTTAGCTGTTATTTAAAAGGCGTGATGTATTTGGGACCGGTAAAGAGTAGTCTGTTTGCCTGCATGGAGCCGCTTGTTTCTACGATTCTTACAATATTTTTATTACATCAGGCATTTGTGGCGGCAGATATTGTAGGAATTGCACTGATTATTGTCAGCGTTACTTCTTTGGCAGTGAATGATGTTATAAAAGAGGCCAGGGAAAAGGAAAAATAAAAATTTTAAAGTAAGAAAAACTTATTCTATAGATAAAAGTAATTTTCTTAAAAAGCTCAATTATGGATTAAAGATACAAAGTAAATAAGATTATATTTTTGGGTATGAAAATCAAGTACAGGAAAAGGAGCTGCAAAAATTTTTAGGTCTGGATTTTTCCATGCATGAGGAGGAACAGGGCAAGAAACTTGTGAAGGTGGATAGATTTTTTGCAAGCAGCCAGACCTGTTCTGTTTGTGGTTACAAAAATGCAAAAACGAAAAATCTTGCGTTAAGAGAGTGGGATTGTCCGCAGTGCGGGACCCATCATGACAGAGATGTAAATGCGTATGTGAGAAAAAATGCAGGATTACAAACGGCGGATATATGGTATAATAAAGAAGATTTCGTAAAAGAAATTATAGAGCAACGTAACAAGAACCCAGAGCGTGTTTAATAAGTTCTAAAAATTAAGGTTGTATGCTCTAATATATCAGGCAGTTATAAATGAATTGAGATATCAGAAAGCGTATATTCTGATATTTTAAGCCAGAGATACTTATCGAAAGGAGGAGGAAAATGGCAATTGTAAAAGTAACAGAAAGTAATTTTGAGCAGGAAGTATTACAGGCAGAGGGAAAAGTTCTCGTAGATTTCTGGGCAGTCTGGTGTGGACCATGCCAGATGTTATCTCCAATCGTGGATGAAGTAGCTGCAGAAGCGGGAAATGTAAAAGTTGGAAAGGTTAATGTAGATGAAGAACCAGCACTTGCTGCAAAGTTCGGCGTTATGAGCATTCCAACACTACTCGTATTTGAGAATGGAAAAGTTGTAAAACAGTCCATTGGCTATATTGAAAAAGATGAGGTTATGGCTCTTATTCAGTAGGGCAAAGCAGAGCATATCTAAGATAGAATAAATAAGCTGTTGTCAGAGAAAACTGATGACAGCTTTTTGTCATTTGCTGCATATTTTGTTATATAATGCAGCAATCTCATGTTTTTTGAGGAGTAAAAATGAAAAATACAAAAGTCTATTTAATGAGTACGGAAAATGTAAAAGATCCCAGAACTTTTGCATTGTGGAAAGAATTTCTTCCTAAAGAACATTGGGAGAAAACAGTGCGCCCACTAAAAGAAGAAGATAGAAAAACGGAGCTTGCTGCATGGTTTTTATTATATCAGGCACTAAGAGAGTGGGGGATTTCAGAAGAAAAAATCAATGCAGACGGTGCGTATTATTATGGAGAACATGGCAAACCGATGCGAAGAAATGAAGAAATCTGTTTTAATCTTTCTCATTCTGGGAAATATGTACTGTGTGCAGTATCAGAAATGGAAATTGGCTGTGATATTGAAAAGATAAAGGAAGTAAAGTGGAAGCTTGCGAAAAGATTTTTTTCGGAAAAAGAGTATGATTTTTTGGTGAGGCTGGGGAGACAAGAAAAATTAATGAAACAAGGGGAAACAGTCAAATCTGGAAAGACAGATAAGCAAGAGAAAGTAGGTAAACAACAAAATATAAATAGACAGAAAGAAAAAGGAAAAATCAAGGAAAATGCATATACAGTTGAAGAAGCTTTTACTCGTTTTTGGGTATTGAGAGAGAGCTATGTAAAAAAAACAGGGGAAGGACTTGGAGCTGCTTTGACTGGATTGGATTTCTCGGATATTTTAGGTCAAAAGAATTCCAAAGGAAAAAAGAACGGAGAGTTTTTGGAAACTTTTTTTGAAATGGAATATGATGGATACCGGATAGCGATTTGTGGGGAAAAAGATAGTAAACCGGAATTTGTCGTGTATCGTGGGACTATTGACAATTGTTTTCTTTAATAATATAATTTTTAAGATAAGTTATTCTCTGTTTTTATACAGAAAGGTAATTTAATTGAAGCCAGGTTAGGAGTGGAAAAATGGCAGTAGAAGGAACAAAAATCAGAGAGATGATGGAAGGAAAAACTCTCGAAAAAGATAACATAAAGAAGATGTATGATATGGTGCAGAATGCATCAGAACCAGAAGATAAGAAAAAGGTTATGAAACATTCTGTTTTTTTTATTGGACAGCTTCCTTTAAAAGAGAATCATATTGTTGATCTTGAACAGACGAGAAGAATTGTGAATGGTAGTGTTCCATTTTCAGAAGTGGATACTTACATGGATTATTTGCTGAAAGGGCTATCTACACAGAAGCTTCTTTTAGAGAAAGAAGATGGTTCCTATGAAGTGAATACAAAATATGAGAAGTCTGTAATCAAGGTTCGTAAGATTGCCAGAGCATTTCAGCTTGAGAAGGAAAAAGCATTAGAGGCAGGAATTCCAAAAGCAAAAAAGATGTATCAGATGGGAACAAAATACTATCATTCCGGTCAGTACGAGGAGGCAGCGGCCTGCTTTATGAATGCGGCGGAATTAGCAGAGTACCGCATGGCATACTATAGCCTTGCCTTGATGTATTTTAAGGGACAGGGTGTAGATCAGTCTTTTGAAGAAGCACTCTATTATGCAAGGAAGGCCCTTGTAAAAGGAGCTGTTATCGCTCAGGAATTAGAGCAGGAGATTTTAGAAGCAATGAATGCTTAAAAGAAAGGATATATTTTTATTATGAAAAAGTTTGCAACAATTGCACTTGCAGTCGTTTTGTCAATGGGTATCCTGACAGGATGCGGCAGTAGTAAAAAGGCGGCAGAAGCAACAACAGAAGTAAAGGAAGAAACTGTAGATTATGGACAGGGACTTAATGAAGATGGAACATTAGAAGGAGTAAAAGCAACGGATTATGTGACGGTATGTGATTATTCTGCTTTAAAGATTCCCAAAAAGGAAGTAAAGGTATCAGACAGTGATGTACAGACAGAGATTGATACCATCTTATCCAGCTATAATCAGGTAACAGATCGTAAAGTCAAAAAAGGAGATACGGTTAATATTGATTATAAAGGAATGGTTGATGGTAAAGAATTTGATGGTGGAACAGCCAGCGGTGCCAGCCTCAAAATTGGTTCAGGAACTTTTATTGATGGTTTTGAAGATCAGTTAATTGGTAAAATGCCAGGCGAGACGGTTCAGGTAAAAGTAACTTTTCCAAAAGATTATCAGGGGAAAGAGGTTGCCGGAAAGGATGCTGTATTTGAAACAACAATCAACTATATTGATGAGACACCAAAGCTTACAGATAAGTTTGTAAAAGAAAAGTTATCTGACAGGTATGGTTATACAACTGTAAAAGAGATGAAAAAGACAATCAGAGATGAGATTTTCAAGACGAACAAAACAGATTATATCTGGAATCATATGATTGAAAAGAGTAAATTCAAAGAAATTCCAGACGAACTTATCAATGACAGAGTTGATGTTTTAGTTAATGGATTAAAAACACAGTTAAAAGCTTCAAACTATACGTTAAAAGATTATCTTTCTGCATATGGAATTGAAGATGAGACCACATTAAGAGACCAGTATAAGAGCAGCTGTGAAAGCACGGTAAAAGTATTCCTTATTGCAGATGCTATCGCAGCAGATAAAAAGATTTCGGTAACAGATGAAGACGTAAAAGCGTACTTCAATGGGGAAGATACTGCACAATATGAAAAGCAGTATTCCAAAGCATATATTAACCGAATAGTGCTGAATAATCTTGTGATACAGGAAATCGAGAAAAATGTAACAGTGAAATAGGAATTTTTCTCCTACAGCCAAAGTACAGCCCCCGAAGAGAGTCTAACCCCTATATTTGTGACTTTAGTCGCAGCGGTTTGAA
>ENA-OPDH01001931-OPDH01001931.1-human-gut-metagenome-genome-assembly--contig:-NODE-1931-length-14250-cov-4.714829_pt1 | contig 14250 bp, 8 predicted proteins | sample MGYA00241260_ERZ501500 | MGnify/ENA primary metagenome ERZ501500 (study PRJEB25962, sample SAMEA2042519) | human gut metagenome | biome: human gut; feature: human-associated habitat; material: faeces...
CCCCTGCCGCTGAATCCGTAGCAGTAGCAAACAATTCAGACTTTGGAAGACAGTCCCTCATTCTCTCATTAAACCAACTCTCATATCCCGTTACTACAACTGTCTTAGGATTTAACGATGTAAGAAAATAAGTTGTATTATTAAAGTCAATAGAATGATGTAACATTTTCATCAAATCGATACTGATTGTTTCTCCCGTGTTTTTCTGAGACTCATCTACTTGTGGCTCTTCAGAACGAGTCTCCGGCAAATCTAAAACCACATCACTTTTCTCTGCATAATTTTCTTTTGGATAATTTCGTTGTAATTTAATCGAATTTATAACACTTGCTTCCGTTTGATGTTCTTCATCGACTCCCAACTCTTCTATTAGCCGATTCGCTATTTTTGCTGTATCACCTTCCGTAGGATCCAAATCTGCCGTCAACAATGCTGTTCTTCCATATGCAGTAATTTTTGTAACTATACAATTATCATTTTCATCCGCTATTGGTAAAACATTTCCATTTTCATCCCGATTTCGTTCTACATTCATCAATTCTAAGGACATTTCTCCTAAAGAAAAAGAGCACTTTTCTTTATTATTCTCTAAATCTGTAATAATTTCCGTTCCATTTCTTTTAGCTGCAGCAATGATATTATCATAAACATATTGATTATCCCATTTTCTACTCTCATCCTTTATATACTGATCGGTATATTCATTAATATATAATCTCTCTGTTGGAATAGCATCTAAAATCTCATCTCCACTTCCTATATGATCACTATGAGAATGTGTTGCAACATAAAAGTCTAATTCTTCCACCCCTTGTGTTTTTAAATAATGGATAACCTGATTTTCATATCCCTTCCATTGCGTAATGTCATCCCGAAGCGGATATCTCTCATCACTCCCGTCTGGATAATCCCAGTCTTCACCTGAATCTACCATTCCATAGTGCCCATTACTTTCTAGCAGAATTGCATCTGTGGTACTATTTAATGATATAAAATGAATCTTTGTATTACTTGGTTCTTTTGCCTCTACACAACAAACTGGGAGCAATGTAATCGCCCCCAGAATAATTCCTAATATAATAACGCTTCTTATGATATATTTTCTTCTCATTCCAAGCGACATTCCTTTCTATATTGTCTAACAGATATAGTATATATCATAATTCGTTTTTTTTCTACCTTTTTTCTTCCATATATTTTTTTGCATCCTTCAGAAAGCTTGCTACAATCAATACAATCACGATTCCTATTGGGAATGCCGCAATAATACTTACTGACTGCAAATTACTCATGGAACTCTCTGAAAACACCAACGCCATCGGAAGTAAAATCAACAACACACACCACATCAATTGTATCATTCTATGTGGATTTTCTCCATCTTTCAAGCGATGATAACTATAACAAGATGCTATTAACGCAATGGAATCAAATGAAGTAGCATAAAATGCCACCATAGTTATCAACAATAATACTAACACGAACGGAGCACATGGTAAAGTTCTAATAATCGATATGATTACTTCATACAAATCTCCAGCATTTTCATAAATTGCAAGGAAATCTGCTTTTCCAGACACCTGAAGTCCAAGGGAATAATTTCCAAGAACAATAAAGCTTACAATTGTCGATCCTACTCCAAACACATATCCTCCGAGAATTGTTTGTCGAACGGTACGTCCTCTGGAAATATTTCCGATAAAGAACGGAGCCGCCACGCACCATACCATCCAGTATGCCCAGTAGAAAATAGTCCAGTTCTGCGGAAAAGATGTCGTTCTTTGCGGGTCTGTATAGGTCGCAAGTTCAAAGAAATTTTGAAACATCCTCCCAAGCGCAGATACTCCTGTCTCAATAATATACTTAGCTTCACCCCCGAAGAACAACACAAAAGCTAACAATCCGAAAAACAAATATACACAAGATTTTGCAAGAATACTAATTCCTTTAAACCCATGTAACAAAGAATATGTATACACTATACATGTAACAATTAAAATCACAATAGTTACAACTGTTCGATTCAATTGTACGTGAAACAGCTCATTAATAACACTCGACATTAAAGGAGTTGCCAAACTAAATGTAGTAGCTGTTCCTGCAATCAATGCAAACACTGCCAACAAATCAATGAGACGTCCGCCCAAACCATCCGTATATTTCCCCAGAATTGGACGACACGCTTCTGAATATTTCTGTCTTTCTCTTTTTCTGACATGAAGCATAAAACCAAAAGCTACCGCTAACACAAGATAAAACCCCCACGGAATTAAGCTCCAGTGAAAAATCGGATATACACTTGACCAATCCTGAATGCTGCCTAGTTCCGCAATATGAGGATCTGTCGCATATAAAATCCATTCTGAAAAGGAATAAAACAAAATATCAGCTGCCAACCCTGCGGTGAACATCATAGAACCCCATGCAAAAAAAGAATATTTGGGTTTTTCATCTGGTTTCCCTAATACAATATTTCCATACTTTGAGCCCGCAACATAAAAAGAAATCAAAAACACTCCCAATCCAATAATCAAATAATAAACTCCAAATGTATCACCTAAAACAAAACGAATCTGACTGATAATTTTATTAGACTGCCCTGGCAAGAAAAAAAATAAAATACACAGCCCCACAATAATAATAAGCGGCAGCAACGTAATCAGCCAATCAATTTTACTACGTTCAAAATCTTTCATATTTTTCTCCATGTTATTTCCCTCCATTCACATATTTCTCATACGTTTTATCAATTGCTGCCAATTCTTCCAGGTTATCTATTTCAACAATGCCTCCTCTTTTCATTTCCATAATCCCTAGCTCATACTCCTGCGGATAACAGAACATTGCAACATCATCCCAATAAATCTGCGTATTCTTTTTCTCTTCAAATTCTATCTCCAGATGTCTTTTTAATTTCTGTCCGTCTGTTTTTGACCATCTGGAAACGCTATATAACTGCCAGCCCTGTTCTCCTCCGGTCCTGCTACATGAGGTAACCACTCCATCTTTCACGGTCAGAAGCCATTCATCTGTCTCCTCATCTGTCCAGATACAGTTGTAACCAGAACGCTCAAAGTCAGGTCGTAAAATATCCGGATTGTATATCATCTGATCACCATCCAAAATGATAGCATTTTCAATATACTCTCTTGCCATATACAGAGAAGATATATTGTTACAACTATCATAATATGGATTCTCAATCAACTTTACTCCTGGATATTCCTGCTCTAATATCCGAAACTGTTCTTTCAGATAGCCTGTCACGACATATATTTCTGTAATGCCATTATGATGAAGTCCCTGAATTACAGTATCTATCATGCGTACTCCCCGAACCTCCACCAATGGTTTGGGTGTCTGTAATGTAACTGGCTGCATTCGTTTTCCTATTCCCGCTGCCATAATAATTGCTCTTTCAACTTTATTCATTTCTCAATTCTTCCTCTCCAAGCATCTGTTCTACAATTCTATAATATTCTTTCGCATATCGATATTGTTTTAAGGAATACTCACCAAATTCAATTCCGCAAATTCTCTTATACTCACACCAGTTACTCCACAACAATCCACAGACTGCAATATAACAGTATATCTTGATTCTGACTTCTCTGCTTGCTTTACCTTCAAAATAAAAATCAATCAGCTTCTCCACATGTTCCCTGTCATACATAGCATAAATAGCAAACATGGCAATATCTACATGCACATCCTGCATACCTGCATATTCCCAGTCGATCAAATAAATCTCCTCGTCTTTTATAAGAAAATTATCGCAAACCGCATCTATGTGTGTCAACGCCCATTCCTTGGGTTGTCTGTCAATATAATTTTTCAGTCTATACATATGCTCTTTTGTCGTTTGATAATCTCTGTAAGCAGATTTCTCCTGTCCCCACAAACTTTCATAATATTCAATCTGCCCAAACAAATCAAATTCATGTTCTACCCGAAGCTTTAAATTATGAAAGTTCTTCAAATATGCCATACAACGTTTAACATCTTCGTCATTCATGCTGTCACATGTTCTTGTATTTTCAATATATTCTGTAATCTTATACCCATTTTCAGGAGACATATAAATCACCGGATCGGTAATGTTCTTGCCCTTCAGTTGTTCATAAACCGCATATTCATGATTACGGTCAATCATTTTATCCGTTCCCTCTCCAGGAATACGCATAATATACTGATTTTCCTTACATTTAAATGTAAAAGAGCGATTCGTCATTCCCTTTTTCAAAGAACGAATATCCGTAATCTCTGTCTCTTTACATGAAAACACACGACTGATTAATTGAATAACATCTGACTGGAGATGATCCGAATCATGATCTAATTCTCTAAGCTGCTCGTATGTATTGATCTCATGAACCTTCTCACTACCAATCTCTCTTGGTGACACAAGCATGCGTCCTTTATCAAATAATGCCAATTCCCAAAATGCCTGATCATTTTCTTTCTTTCCTGCCAATTCTTGCAATCGCTCTTTTAAGATATCTGCTTCTTTAGAAAGAATATAAGAAATGCCAATCATAGTATTTCCACTTTCTTCCTTCTTGACACTTACCAATTCTTTCTTTCGATTCACCCTCACAGAACTTCTGTCATCCCTCTGATCTGTCACCATATACCAAGAATACCACTCATGTTTAGAAAAAGGGTTTTCCTCGCACCAGATATCACAAGGGACAATATAGGTATTATCTAATCTATCTGCCACTTTATATAACGAATGCAGATTGTTCTTCGCTGAATATTCTTTATTAAACACCAAATTCACTTGATATTTATCTATTAAATATTCATATTGTTCTTTCATAAATCCTACAACAATATCAATCTTTGTCACTCCAACCTCATGTAGCTGGCAAATCAAACGTTCAATTAATGGCTCACCCTTAATCTCAAGCAATCCCTTCGGTACTTCAACATTAATAGGTACCATTCGCATCCCGTATCCAGCTGCAAGAATCACCGCATTTTTTGGTCTTTTTTTCTCTAATTCCAACTTTGCCTTTTCGGTTAATTGCTTACTTTCTTCCAGATATCCTTCCATAGTCAGTGTCTTTATAGATTGATTTACTTTCCCCACTGAATAACCTGAAACCCTTGCTAACTCTCTCTGATTTATATATGTATGATCCACGATATTGTTCATGACTTCAAATTCTTGTATGTTCATGTATTTTTCTCCTTTTGTTTTTATGAACATTTTGATTATATACCTTTCCTCTTCAAAAAGCAAGATGATATTAAAAAATCGGAGCAGATTTCTCTGCTCCGACTGCCATTATGTATAATCTCTGTATATCAAAAAGCTTTCATATTTCTTTAATAAATAACTACTTTTGTACCTCTTGGTATATTATCATAAATCCATTTTGCATTATTCACGTCCAGTCTTACACAACCATGAGATAACTGCATTCCCAATCTTCCGTCAATAATTCTACTTGGAGTTGAAGTTTGTGCATAAAGTACACTGTGGAAAAGATAATTTCCTTTAAACTGTGTGTAATAGAAACAACGTGCTTTTCCAGAATCAAAATAGTAACCTTTTCCCTGAACCGTAAATGTTCCGGACACTGTCGGGGTAGATGGTTTTCCCGGGGAACAACTCCAGAATTTACTTTGATTCCATGCTCCTGCTTTTCCAGTATATATTCCAACTTTACATGCTGCCCTATCTACCAAGATTAAATATCTAGTATTACTTGAATACACCTGCGCTTTGGCAAGCATTTTCATCTCCGTGCTAGAAACCATAGCTCCGCTATCTGTAAGTTTCCAACCATCTATGCTTACATTCCGCGCCATTGCGCACTCCTTACCACCATGTGGATCATTCGCCGTATAGAAATAATACCAATTGCCTCCTATAACTTTCCAGCCTGTTCTGGCCGCCCCGTCTGATCCAAGATAATACCAAAAGCCTCTTACTGATGCCCAGTGAGTTCTCATCGCTCCACTTGCATTAAATAAATACCACTGATTTCCGATTTTTTTCCACCCGTTAGCAAACATCTTGTTCTGATTGTTCGGGTCCATGTAATACCATACATTACCGACTTTTTTCCATCCAGAAACCAGCTGTCCCGTATTATCATCATAATAATACCAGCTTCCAGATTCAGCATACCACCCCGCTCGCATTACTCCTGAAGCTGTGAAATAATATGCTTTATTTCCAATAACTCTTTCACAATCTGCCAACATTACTCCCGGATAATCTTGATTACCTGCATCCAGATAATACCATTTATTTCCTATCTTTTGCCAGCCTGTTAACATTGCTCCTCCAGCATTAGTATAATACCAGCCCTCTGGACGCCTCACCCAACCTGTTAACATTACTCCGCTTTTATCAAAAAAGTATATGGCATTACCAATCTTTTTTTTGCAATCCACTAACATTAATCCCGGTTTTTCCTGATTATCTACATCTAAGTAGTACCATTTTCCCCCCACCTGCTGCCAGCCATATATTTTATCTCCTTTTTGATTATAGTAATACCAGCCGCTATGTTGTGCATTAAAATACCAACCATTATGTTTTTCTTCTTTCTCATCATCTACATTATCGTTATCTATATCCTCTTCTGTTTCTGCATTATTTCCCTTGTCTACATCGGAATTATTTAAATACAAATTCTGTTGATTTTCTCCCGACATATAATTATCATTGCTATTCAATGATTCCGTCATTTCTTTTCCAAAAACAGTAATTGAATTAAACATTAACAATACCGTTACTACAAGTAATATGTTCTTTCTTTTCATCGTTCATCCCTCCTTGCCTTTTATACTTTACACGCTTTTAGCCTATCAATTTGATCTCGTATCTTATTACCGTAACCTTCCGCGGTCGCCCAGCCTAATCCTTGGGGATTTTCCTTCTGCCCCAACCACTCAACATATTTTGCACAACCTTTGGTAACATATTTAAACCGTTCATCGACACATAAATTTGCAAGTGTTTTTTCCGTTATGGTATCAGATGCATATGCTTTCAAATGTTGAATTTGAGCACGAATCCCCATACGTACACCTTCTGTTCCATATTTAGAAAAGTCAGCTCCCGAAGCACCACCATCCGTCGCTCCCAGACCTGCAAAATTAAACTGCCCAATCTTTACCTGCCCCTCAAACTGTAACCAGCCTGTTTCGTGCATAGCCTGCGCAAAAGCCACTTCAACTCGAATATTCTCACTTTGAGCTTCCTCACAATATATCTTGCAAAATTCTTCAAGACTATTTACACCACCGGAATGATATGAATCCACCGGAAAAGTAATAGGAGAATTCTCAGTGTACCATCTTGCCATCTGTTCTACAGTAACCGTGCTTTCTCCTTCAATCGTATAATAATTTTCAACAGAAGGCTTTTCTTCCGGACTTGGAGATGGCTTATTCGTTGGTTTCCCAGAAGAATCATCTTGTACCAGAGGTTTGCTTGTTGGATTAGAATTCCAAATTCCTGAAGTTTCCAAATAATACCACTTATTTCCTATGTATTGCCAACCAGTTAACATTACTCCGCTTCCATTCAGATAATACCAGTGGTTACCTATGTATTGCCAGCCTGTAAGCATTTCTCCACTTCCGTTCAGATAATACCAGCGACCACCTATCTTTTGCCAACCAATTGTTTTATAGCCATAATTATTATGATAATACCACTTATTATCCACGACTCGCCAGCCTGTATATAGCGCGCCCGTCTTCTCATCCAAATACCATTTTGTTCCTCCTATCTTCTGCTCTCCTTTTACCATATAACCGGATCCATTAAAATAATACCAAATATTTTCTATCTTCTGCCAACCGGTAAGCATCCATCCGCTATTGTTAAAATAGCAAGTCTGATTCCCTATTTTCTGCAAGCCTGTGAACATTTTTCCACTTTCACTTAAATAATACCAATGGCCGCCCAAATATTGCCAGCCCGTAAGCATTGTTCCACTTCCGTTCAGATAATACCAGTGGTTACCTATATACTGCCAACCCGTGAGCATTGTTCCGCTTCCGTTCAGATAATACCAGTGGTCACCGATCCATTGCCAACCCGTTAACATATATCCATTTTTATCAAAATAGTACCATTTATCAGCAATAAGTTTCCAACTATTTACTACATAATTCCCACTACCCTCTTTCCATTTCCATTTACCGTTAATAAACTCCCATTCGCCCTTGGATAATCCATAGTATTTCGCAATTCCAGTAGCATCTGCAACGCCCAGTGAACGTAATTTTGCATCACTGGAAAGGTAGTTAGACGCATCGCTCGAATTGCTAACAAATGCATGCTCAATAATTAATCCCGGAAATCCATTACGTATGGAATTCTTCACAACAGCATATGTATCACCTTTTTTCACTTTACGATCATTAAGTCCTAACGCAGTTAATTCATTTTGAATTTTTTGCGCCAACGCTTTCCCCTCGCTACTTGATGACGGATAATATACTTCTGCCCCTTTTGCAGCAGCGGAAGCTGAATTCAAGTGAAAACTCACAAAAGAAGAAGCTCCTTTACTTGCAGCCCACTGTACGCGTTTCTCTATATCCTTTATATTTCCACTGGACACACCTATTGTCTCAGGATATGGACATGCTGCACTTGTACGTGTCATGTAAACTGTAACGCCACCATATTGTTCTAATTCCTGCTTACAATACTGTGCTATTTTTAAAGTTGCAACCTCTTCTCTGACTCCATGTCCAGATGCTCCCGTATGACTCGAATCATGTCCAGGATCCAACACAACAACTACATTATTTTTTTCAGCCTGTCTACCTTCAACTGTAGATAAAACATCTTCTGACACTTCTTCTAATGCATTGCTTACATCTGATACGATAGTGCTTTCATTGTCATCAGAAATAACTACCGCTTCTTCTATCTTTTCTTTAGTTACCTCCACATCTTCAGAAAATGTGGCATATTCTGAGAATTCATCTCCAACTTCAAAAGAAGCTTCTATTCCTTCATCTTCTAAAAGCAATTCATACTCCATGTTTCGAGAAGTATATTTAACTTTGATAAGCTTATAAATTCCTTCTTTTGAAAACTCATTACTGAAAAGATACGTCTGTTTCTCGCTCTTACTTGCTTTTAACTCTATTTCCTGTCCAGATTCTGATTCACATACTAAAGTTATGGAATTGATTTTGTCTGAAGCATGTTCTAAAGATACAACTATATTCTCCGTATCCCCTACTGCTATATGTGGACTTTCTACGTACAGATATTCCACCTTTAACGTTGCCTTTCCCTTACTATTTTGTTCTTCTGTTTTCGCTTGTACTCCCATTGCAAAAAACATAGTGCAAAACATCATAATGACTATAAAGCTTACTATTGCTTTCAACCTCTTAATTTGCATTATCTTCCCTCTCTCATGTATGAAAATCAACTTTGTTGCATAAGTAATTATATTGTACAACATTCGGCAATAACATTCAAGATTGAAGAACTCCCCTTTTGCCTTCATAGACAAATAAATTACTTTTTGATATACTTGACTCGGGAGTTTGACAGTTGAATATCAAAAAAAGTACTCACAGGTCGCATAAAACCTGCTTTTTTTATGTCAAATTTCCTGTTTTTATAGCTGTTATTTTATGTTATTGTATGGTATAATAAGGCATAGGAGGGATGACAGATGAATCTTCATATAACAAAATCTAAAAATGCAGAGTCCTTTTATATCTGTAAATCTTATACAAAAGCAAATGGCAGCACTACTTCAGCTATCGTCCGCAAGCTGGGAACCTTAGAACAACTTTTGCCTGAACATGGTCCTACAAGAGATGATGTCGTTGCATGGGCAAAAAATGAAGTGAAAATAGAAACTGAAAAATATAAAAAGGAAAAAGAAGCACAGACAGTATTGATACCATTCCATGCGGATAGACAATTAGATTATGACAAGCACGTCTTCTTCCGTGGTGGCTATCTGTTTCTCCAATCCATTTATTATCAACTACAAATGAATAAAATCTGCCGGAAATTGAAACAAAAATATAAATTCAAGTATGATATCAATGCGGTCCTCTCGGATCTGATTTATGCAAGAATCTTAGAACCTTGCAGCAAACGTTCTTCTTACAAAGTTGCATCTGAATTCTTAGAAAAACCATCCTATGAACTTCATGATGTCTACCGGGCATTGGATGTACTTGGTGCGGAATGTGATCTTATTCAGTCTGAAGTTTACAAAAACTCCCACTTCCTTGGAAAAAGAAATGATAAGATCCTTTATTATGACTGCTCGAATTATTACTTTGAAATTGAACAAGAAGATGGAAATAAAAAATACGGGAAAAGTAAAGAACACAGACCAAACCCAATCATCCAAATGGGATTGTTTATGGATGGAGATGGGATTCCCCTTGCTTTTTCTCTTTTTTCGGGAAATGCAAACGAGCAGACCTCTCTCAAACCGTTAGAAAAGAAAGTTCTTGGAGATTTTGGTTGTCAGAAATTTATTTATTGCAGCGATGCCGGGCTTGGCTCTGAATCAATCCGGGAATACAATCACATGGGGGAACGGGCTTATATCGTAACCCAGTCCATCAAAAAGCTGAAGAAAGAAGAAAAAGAATGGGCATTAAATTTACAGGGATTTAAAAGAGTATCAGATGGAACCCCTGTTGATATCACAAAACTACCCGAAGATGATAAAGGACTTTATTATAAAGACGAGCCCTACACCACAAAGAAGCTGCATCAACGCCTGATCATTACCTATTCTCCTAAATATGCCCTTTATCAAAAATCTATTCGAGACAAACAGATTGAACGGGCACAAAAGATGCTGGATTCAGGGAGCACAAAAAAGAGCCGAAAAAATCCAAATGATCCAGCACGTTTCATCGGAACGATCGCTGTAACAGAAGAAGGCGAAGCTGCTGATGTAAAGCAGTATCTAGATGAAACCAAGATTTCTGAAGAAGCCCAGTATGATGGATTTTACGCAGTATGCACAGATCTTTTAGATGACGAAGTTGGTGATATTTTAAAAGTAAGTGAAGGAAGATGGCGGATAGAAGAATGTTTCCGGATTATGAAAACAGATTTTTCTGCAAGACCTGTCTATTTACAGGATGAAAACCGGATCAAAGCACATTTTCTAATCTGTTTTCTTGCATTGACCATATACCGCTTCCTTGAGAAAAAACTGGATGCTAAATATACATGTGAAGAATTATTAGATATTCTAAAAGAAATGAATTTCGCCGAAATACAGGAACAGGGATTCATTCCTTTATACAAACGAGAAAGAATTACGGATGATCTTCATGACGTCTGTGGTTTCCGAACAGATTATCAGTTCATAACAAAAAGTAAAATGAGAAATATTCAGAAAAAAAGTAAAGGGAAAGAATAAAATACTATAATCCGTGACAACAGCAAAAATCGCTGCAGCCCAGTAACCACAAGGGATACAGCGATTTTTTCTCTTCCTAACTGTCAAAGATGGGATTATATTGTACAACATTCGGCAATAACATTCAAGATTGAAGAACTCCCCTTTTACCTTCATAGACAAATAAATTACTTTTTGATATACTTGACTCAAAAGGAAAGGCGATAAGATATGAAAAATAAGAAACGTATATTTTCACATACTGTTTTGCTCACATTTTGCATTCTCATGCTTACGTTATTTTCAGCAATTGACGTGAATGCAAAAAACGAATCTGAAACTGCAGGTGCTTCGCTTGGAAAACCGGCAAGTTATTATGAAGACAATATGGTCTCTACTTTTTCTGCAAAAGTCGCAGGTTGGCATCTGAATTCTACAGGTTGGTGGTATGAATACAGTGACGGTAGTTGGCCAGCGAATTCTTGGCGAAAAATTGATGGAAAATGGCATTATTTTAACTCCAGTGGATACTGGGTAGATAACAATAAGCATGAAACCGGTTCTTTAAAAGGTATTGATGTATCAGCATGGCAGGGTAGTATAGACTGGAAGGCTGTGAAAGATGATGGCATCCAATTTGCTTTCATTAGAGTTGGCCACGGTACACACACTATAGATACGTATTATCAAAGAAATATGGCTGAAGCCACTAAAAATGAAATTCCTGTTGGCGTCTACTTTTATAATACTGCTCTTACTCCTAACGCCGCCGTGTTGGATGCCCGGTTTGTAATTGAAAATTTAAAAGGGTACAAAGTCTCTTATCCTGTAGTTATAGACCTTGAAGACAAAGTACAAAACGGGTTAAGTAAAACTCAGATAGGTATTATCGCCCGCGCATATTGTGACGAAATACGTAAAGCTGGTTATACACCTATGATTTATATGAATGAATATTGGCACTCAACTAAAATTGATCATTCTCAAATCCAGGGAATTGATAAATGGATTGCCCGCTATAACGGTACGTATAATGAGTCTATTTCACGTAATATTTGGCAATGCTGTAGTACTGGAAAAATAAACGGAGTTAAAGGGCGAGTTGATATTGATTTTGGATACAAAGATTACACAAAATGTATCACTTCTAGAACCGCACCTGTTTCCAATTACTATACTTCCCGTGTTCCTATTGGTTGGGTTAAGAATTCGACCGGATGGTGGTATTCTAATTATAACGGTAGTTACCTCAAAAATACCTGGAGCTACCTCTCAGGACACTGGTATTATTTTAATGTTCAAGGATACATGGTTACCGGTTGGCAGTTTATAGACAACAACTGGTATTACATGGATGGCAATGGCGTTATGAAGACAGGTTGGCAATTCATCAACAACAGATGGTATTACATGAATGGTTCCGGTGCTATGAAAACTGGCTGGCAAGCCATTGGCGGCAAATGGTATTATTTAGATTCTTCTGGTGCTATGAAAATCGGCTGGCTTCTTCTTGATAATACTTGGTATTACCTAAATGGAAGCGGTGTCATGCTCACCGGCACACATACAATAAATGGTGCAAAATACACATTTAACTCTAGTGGTGCTATGATTTAAGTCTTTAAAAAGTAATACAGCGAGCCTTTTGCATATTCACAAAAAGCTCGCTGTATTTAATAAACTAAAAGTTACTCAAATCTTGTCAGATAATCTGAGTACTCTGCATGTCCTGAATATAATACCTCTCCTTCTTCTGTTATTTTAATTCCATCACACTGATATGCGTCCAGATAAGTATTAACTACACAGCCAAGCATTTCGATTTCCCCGGCTGTACCCAAACTTCTCAATTGTTCTCCAAAGGCATTATTCACATCAATAAACAGTTTCTCGTTTTCTTGCTTCAATGATAAAATCTCACTTTCTTCCTGAAGTACTCCTGCTTCTTTTAACAAATCCCAGATTACCTGTTCATTAACTGTCTCACATTCTTTTTCTGTTACGACTACTGTTCCATCTGAATCATTAATACTATAAACATTAACAAGTACTGGCTTATCTTCGTTTTCCTCATCCTTATTGTCACTGTCATCTTTGGTCTCTTCTTGTTCTTGTGTATCCTTTTCTTCTTCGACAATATCTACAGATTCTTTTTGCGCTTCTGATCCAGATTCTGATTTGTCAGAACAAGCCGACACTGAACAAGCCATAATAAATAACACTCCGAACACCAATAATTTTTTCATAATTTTAACCTCCTTATAAATATCTTCTAACATCCGCCAAATAATTTTTTGCATCCCATTTTTCATAATAGAAAACGTCTTGTATTAAAGTTCCATATTTAGCATTTAATGCATGCATTAATAATCCATCACCCAAATATAATGCAACATGATTAACTCGCGAACCGCTTTTATATACTAAAATATCTCCCGGCTTCCATGAATTCATGTTATTTTTATCTACTGCTGTTCCACCTGTTGCCTGAAGCACACTCGTTCTTGGTATATTTACCCCCAAAAAGTTTAATGCCCACTTAGTAAAACCGCTACAATCCCAACCTGAGGTACTGCTTCCACCCAGTCTATAAGGCACACCAACATATGCCTTTATTTGCTCAATCTTTCCTTCTATCTGTCCTTCTGGAAAAGCTTTTCCACTTTCATAGATAACCCAGCCATCAATCACTTTGTTTATAGCCATAGTCCCCCAACCATCGCCATTTCCTCTGTTACTATCATTCTCACCGTAGAAATAGTACCAACTTCCGCCAATACTCTGCCAACCGGTTAGCATTACTCCGCTCCCATTCAGATAATACCATTTACCTCCCAGCCACTGCCAGCCCGTCAACATTGCTCCCGATCCA
>ENA-OPDH01001936-OPDH01001936.1-human-gut-metagenome-genome-assembly--contig:-NODE-1936-length-14217-cov-2.499364_pt1 | contig 14217 bp, 13 predicted proteins | sample MGYA00241260_ERZ501500 | MGnify/ENA primary metagenome ERZ501500 (study PRJEB25962, sample SAMEA2042519) | human gut metagenome | biome: human gut; feature: human-associated habitat; material: faeces...
GTTGAAATAACTGTTGTAACAATATTTGTATTTTCTATTATTTCACCCGTTTCACCTGGTTTATAAGTAAATGTGAAGACATTTTCTTTCTCATTTTCAACAAGTGTTTTTGTAAGAGCATAGGATTGAGGTATATAACTATCAATATATTTATAAGCTACAACCGGTTTATCTCCTACATTTCCATATAAAACGGTATCTTCAGATAATTGCTTACCAGTTCCTGGAGAAAATGCATTGCCCCGGTACCATCTGTCAGTGCATGGAAAACTTCAAAATTGATTCTTTTTTCATAATAGCTGACCTGAAAAAGAAGATTCTTTTTGTCTGGAATATACAGCCTGCTGCATGGAGGCTTCTTCTCTTCCTTTACAATTGGACGAATATCCCTGTGTTCCAGGTAGAACCAGAATAATCCTTTTCGGAGAACCATCTGAAACAGAGGATATTTTTCCATGGTTTTTTCAAGAGCGGCCTGGAGAAGCTCCGGTTTTACATTTTCCTTTAGTTCACAGTAAAAACGAAATACTCTGGTATCATTTTTGCCAGTTACCAGAGGAAAAGCAAGGGCCGCGTTATCCAGTTTTCTCCAGTTCGAATATCCTTCTTTCAATTTTCACACTTCCCTTTTTAAGAATTCGTTCATATAAGAAAAACTTTCCTGCACATGGAAAAAGCGGATTCCAAGAGCAAAAAAGCCGTGAAGTGCATCTTTGATCCGGTGTACTTCTACATAATTACCAGCCTCTGCCAGTTTTTTTCCATAATCTTCGCCTTCATCACGAAGAGGATCAAACTCTGCTGTGAGAATCAGGGTCTCTGGCATATTAGAAAAATCTTTTGCCAGAAGAGGCGCAAAATAAGGGTTGACCCGATCCTCTGGGCAGCTTTCATACAGATTCAGATAATCCTGCATTTTCACTGCAGTAAGCAGATAGTCTGTACCGTTCTTCTGCACCGAGGCATAGGGCGAAGCGGCTGTATACGTATTATATAAGGCCGGATAAATAAGAATCTGCCGGTATACCTGGAATTCTCCATTGTCCCTTGCCATAAGAGCAACTGCGGCTGCAAGATTTCCTCCGGCACTGTCACCCATGATAGTGATTTTCCGGGGATCAGTATTCAGGATCAGCTTATTGGTGTAAAGCGCTTTCGCTGCTGCATAACAGTCCATCAGAGCCGTTGGAAAACGGTATTCAGGAGCAAGCCTGTATTCCACGGATACTACAATATGACCGGTAGACTGAGACATTCTGGCACATACACGGTTATAGGTATCCACACTTTCTGTCACCCATCCTCCGCCATGAAAAAATAGAAGAACTGGAAAAGTATGGCCTTTTTCCACCCCGTTTGTCATGGCTTCTTCAGTAGGAAAATAAATCCGCTGAGGGATTTCGTAGTCCCCGTTGAAAATCTGGATATCCATTTTTTTCAGAAAAATATTCATGGCATCCAGCTTCTTAATGTCCACCAGTCTGCGGGAGGATTCCACTTCGATATTGCCGTAGGAAAGGGTGTGGAGAATTGCTCGCATGGTTTTGGAAATCATGGCCTGTATTCCTTTCTGGTTTTAAAATCAAGCTTCATCAGACTGTTCTGTTATGGAAAAATCAGTCTTCTGCATTAGCTGGCAGGCATCAGATAGAACGGAAGCCTTTTCCAATGATCTCGCTGCTGTTTACAATGGTAATAAATGCATGGGGATCAATCTGTCTTAAATGAATACGAAGACGGTTGGTCTCACTTCGGGTAAGCACAGTCATCATTACCTTCTGCTCCTTCTTGGTATAGATGCCAAAGGCCTTCTGCTCTGTGGCAGAACGATGCAGGTCATTGATGATGAACTCTTCTACCTGTTCCGGATATTTGCTAATGATCGTACATACCTTTCTCAGATTCAGACTCTCAATAGCACTGTCTACTACAGTGCATTTCAGGATCATTCCAAGAATACAGTAAAGTCCGGTCTGGGCACCGTAAAGGTAAGCTGCGATCAGTACGATTCCAAGGTCGCTGACCAAAAGGGCACGCCCGATCTCAAGGCTGGTATATTTGTGCAAAATCATTGCCACAATATCAGTACCACCAGTGGAGGCACCGACATTAAATACCATAGCAGCTCCCACAGCTGGGAGAATAACTGCAAAACACAGCTCCAGAAACACGTCATGTGTAAGTGGCGAACTAAGGGGATAAATAGCTTCACAGGCACTTACATAGAAAGACAGGGCAAAAGAGGAATAGACAGTCCAGCCCATGGAGCGGATTCCAAGGAAGAAAAATCCAAGTACAACAAGTGCTGCATTGACGATCCACATAAATGCACCTACATTCCACTTCGGAAATAAGGTAGAAAGGATAATAGACAGACCAGATGTACCACCAAATGCGAAATGGTTGGGTGTTTTAAAAATAGCAATTCCAACCGCTGTAAAAATCAATCCCAGATTCAGAATGATAAAGAACATCAGGTTGTCTTTTGTAAATATATTCTTTTTCATAAAACGAGTCCTCTCCTTCTTTCAGTGAACTCAGTATAACGTAAAAAATGAGTCCTGTAAAGAAACGGAATCAAAGAATCCCGCAAGGCAGAATTATACAAATTCTGCCTTCCCGCTCTTCTTCGCTGCATCTATAAGCTCTCCTAACCGCTTATTGCAGCTTCCAACCGGCACAGCCGTGCAGATTATCCTCTCACAGCTTTCCATGGCTTTTTGCGCTTTCAGGAAGGCTTCTTCGCTGATTTCCATGAAGGGTTCTTCCGTGATCACCTTTGAAGCCAATAGTCTTGCCAGGCGGTAATCCACGTCATTGGTGTAAAGAATACCTGCAATAAAAGGTGTATGCTCTTTCTGCAGCTGACGGAATATGGGAATACCAGTGCCGTTTCCACAGATTACGAAAGTTTTCGCTTCTCCGTCTGGTTTCGGAAGCTCAATACTTCCAAATAAGGGATCAAAAAATCCATTGTTGATCTCATACAGCTCCTTGATCATGTTCTCTTCAAAAATATCTTCCGGCTTTCCAAAATGAGAAATGGTATCTCCCTTTACGCAGATGATCTTATCTGCAATTTTCTGTGCCAGATCGATTTCGTGAAGAGACATGATAACTGTGATCTGCTTCTTTTTTGCCATATCCCGAAGAATGGATAAAAGATCCAGCTTATGTTTGATATCAAGGAAAGAGGTTGGCTCATCCAGAATAATAATATCCGGTTCCTGGCAGATCGCACGGGCAAGAAGCACTCTCTGACGCTGGCCGTCGCTGATGTTGTTAAAGTCACGACTGCCAAGCGATTCCGCGTGCACCGCTCTCATGGCTTCCTCTACCTTTTCCTCATCCTCTCTGGAAAGAATACCGAGTCTGCCTGTATAAGGGTAGCGTCCGGTTGCCACAATATCATGACAGGTCATAAGCTCCGGACGCATTCGTTCCGTAAGAACTACTGCCATGCGTGTGGAAAGCTCTTTATAGGAAAAAGAATTCAGATTGCGATCATCAAAGTAAACTTTTCCACCAATGATCTGCAGCTGTCTTGTGATACTTTTCAGAATCGTAGATTTACCAGAACCATTTGGACCAATGAGAGTTACAATCTCCCCTTTTTTTATTCCAATACAGATATCATGAATTAAGGCCTTTTTATCATAACCGACAGAAAGGTTATCCATATGAAAATAGTAATTATCCATTTCAGTTTCCTCTCTTCTTTCGCAACATCATGAAAATAACAACAGGTGCTCCAAAGATGGAGGTAACGGTACTGATATTCAGCTCCAGAGGGGCAAAAGCCATTCTGGCAATCAGGTCACACATCATACAGAAAACTGCACCGCCCAGGAATGTTCCCGGAATGATTATAAGTGGTCTGGATGTGCCGAAGCTTCTTTTCATCAGAAATGGGACTGCAATTCCAACGAAAGAAATCGGTCCTGCAAAAGCAGTTACAGTTGCTGATAAAATACTGGAAAGCAAAATCAAAGCAACGCGGAAGAATTTGATATTTACGCCCATGCTTTGTGCATAAGCTTCTCCCAGCTGATAAGCACCGATGGGCTTTGACAGCAGGAAAGTCAGGATCAGGGTAATTCCTACCACCACACAGGAAATGTAAACGTTACTCCAGCTCATACCGGAGAAGCTTCCCTGTGACCATCCGTGAAGATTTACAATATCGGAATCATCTGCAAAAGTTACCACAAAATCAGTTACTGCAGAACAGATATAGCCGATCATGATTCCAGCAACCAGAAGGGTGGCCATGTGCTTGATCCTTTTTGAAATCAGAAGAATAAAACCAATGGAAATCAGGGAACCAATAAAAGCTGCAATGATCAGAGTGTAAGAAGTTACGTTTACAGCTCTGCCAAGATAATAAATCATGGTAAGAGCTACTACCATTTTCGCACCGGAAGAAATTCCCAGAACAAAAGGTCCTGCAATGGGATTTTCAAAAAAGGTCTGAAGAAGAAAACCAGATAGGGATAAGGCACCTCCAAGAATGGCAGCCATCAGGATCCTGGGAAGACGGATTTTCCAGATGATGCTGTATTCTTTTGTATCTGTGGCTTTTTTCAGCAGGATATCTATGATCTCAGACAGAGAAATATGAACATTTCCTGTGTTGATATTCAAAACTGTGATCAGGCCAAAGGCCAGGATCAGCAGAATGAAAACCATAGCATAACGAGATCGTCTCTTAAAATTTTCCATGTGGAAGCTGGTTCCAGCGGATTGATTGCTCATTTTATTTTTCTCCATTTTTGTTTCATTTACAACAGAACCTGCTGTCAGCTCAGCTTATGAAGAAAAGTCATATCCTCTTCACTTCCGCCGGTAAGCATCAGGTTCAGATCTGTGATTAGTTCACCAATTGTATCTGTATGCTGGTACATGGAATCATCAGTTACCCAGACATTTCCCTCTTTTACGGCTTTAAAATCAGCCATCAGACTTTCTTTTGCAAGAAGATCGTCTATGCTTTTTACAGACGCATCAATACTGGAGTTGTAGATCAGATAATCTGCATCTGCCGCAGTATTATAGAATTCCTCCATGGTAATGGCAACGGAAGTTTTTCCACTGTCATCCTGAAGATCTGCGAATACATTTCTTCCACCGGCAATCTCGATCATACTGGAAATATAATCTTTAGGATTACGTACTACAGGAGAACCGCTGGTATTGATGTAGAAAAACGCAACTGTTTTTTCCGTATTTGTAAAGTCCTTTAGCTTCTCAATAACCTGTGCCTGCTGGTCAAAAAAGGTCCTTGCCTCCTCTTCTTTGTTCATCATTGCGCCATAAAGCTTGATCCACTCTGTACGTCCAAGGGGCTGGCTCTCATAGCTGGAGCGGTCGGTGAAAACAGGAATTCCAAGAGTTTCGATCATCTCCTGTACCTTCGGCGCATGAAGGATCATGGTAGACTCTATTGCAAGATCACAATCGTCACCTACCAGAAGCTCGTAATCCGGTTCATCGTATTTTCCCGCAAAGGTCATTTCGCCGTTATTGATAGCATCAGCTGCTGACTGGATATACCAGCCGGAAGCATCAAGACCTGACAGCTTGATGGAGTCTACACTTCCGATTGCATCGAACAATGCCATCGGGGAAGTGGCTGCCATGTAGATGGTGTCAAGTGGCTGCTGAAGGATCTGGATTTCAGGATCCAGATCATCAGGTGCCTCTTTGCCCTCTGGGACGATCAGATATCTGGCATCATCATGGATGTCCAGAAGTTTGTAACCGTCATTGTAATAATACACGTCAAAGCATTCTGCAAAAGACAGATCCATGGCGGATTCATAGGTCAGACCTGCAATTTCAGGTGCAGCATTTTCTTCTGATGTGTCAGAAGAAGTCTCCCCGGAAGCATCTGCTTCCAGGTTCTCCTCTTCTGCCCATGCCGGAGTAATGGCAGTAAATGTCATAACTGTTGCTGCAAAAATACTTAAAATTTTATATTTCAGCTTTTTGTCATACATTTTTATTTTCTCCTGCTGATTATTCTTGCTACTGTGCATATGGTGAAGAATAATAATTTATTCTTCCTCATCAGTTACAAAAATTGCTTCGTAAGCTTTTTCCCACTCAGCTTTTGCATTGTCATCCTTTTCATCTGCAGAACGGTCCACGATAAACGGGATTTTCAGAGTAGAATATTTTTCTGCGGAATCTTTCAGAAGGTTTTCTTTTGCTTCTGTGTCTGCTTCCTTTGTCGGGAGAATATCAGAAGAAAGGATAGAAATACCGCACTGACTCTTTACAAGAGCTTTGTAATCTGTATCTTCATCTTTTCCTGCAAAAGTTACGGAACCATCTTCCAGAGCCGCTGTAAGGCTGTCTACCGTACAGTCCCCTTTTTCCATTCCAAGAGCAGTAACTTTGTCTGTAAGATCAAGCTTATCCAAAATGTTAAGAGCATCTGTGGAAGCCACATAAGCAGATTCTACCGGCTGGTTGATCACGATTACATCTTTATCAAGTCCTGCAGGGATAACAGCACCCTCAGGTACGATCAGGTATTTTACAACATTGCCCATGTAGAGCTTTTCTGTACCTGTAAGTTCCTGGGAATCAGCAGCTTCTGTTTTTGCATTTTCTTTTCCGGAATCAACAGTTTCCGGTTTTCTTGCAGTATCTGTTGTCATATCTACTTCAAGAAGGGTAATGCCCTTTGCGTAGTGATAAAGCTTAAAGTATTTTGCATGCTCAAGAGTAGTTTCGTCTTTATACTCAAGACCTGTGATCTCTGGTGCAGAATCATCCAGCTTCTTGTTTCCTGTGGAAAGCATGCTGTTGTCCTCTGCCGGGTTATCCTTGTCTGTTTTCTTCGGATCGTTTGCACCCTTTAAAGCGATATAAATGGTGTAAGTGATTTCATGAGCCTGGGACATTCTGGTTGTCATACCAATGATCGTATTATTCTGGTTCAGTGCTACCGGAATTGTGAAAGTAGAAGTTCCGCCGCCGCATGCACCGTAATATTTATTTCCATTGGCTTTTACATAACCGTAATATTCACTGCTGAATACAATAGTCGCATATGCCTGACCATTTGTTACCGTAACTTTGTTACAGGAAATATTGACCTTTCCAGAGCCACCAGACCAGGAGAAGCTGTCAGGAGTATAGGTTCCATCTGCTAATGTAGTAGAACTGTTTACAGATGCTGTTCCGCCGCTTAAGTCAGATTCGTATTTGGATTCCTCTTCCGGTTTCTTGTCTGGCTTTGGAGTTGCTGTTGGTGTAGGGGTTGCTGTCGGTTTTTTATTTGGTTTTGCAGTGGGTGCAGGAGTTGCTGTGATTGTTGTGTCAGGAGCAGTGTCTGGCTGCGGATCATCCTGTACGTCACCTATTTTATTCAAAGTGCTGGACTGGAAAGTCAGGATCCTGTCATACCAGATCTGGTTTTTGTGGGAAAAAGCAGCAACTGCAATTCCATTGTCCAGGGCTTCAACAGGAATCTCATATGTATATTTGCCATTTGCGTCTGCCACATATGGAACCCAGGTGGAGGAATCAGCTGCGGCAGCTTCTTCTTTTGTTCCCAGACATAGATAGTCGTAACCAGTTCCGCTTAAAGTAAGAACAGCTGTCATTTTTCCGTTTTTGGAAGTGAGGACACAGTCAATTACACGGAACATAGATGAGCTGGAGTTAACTGTAACATTATAAATTCCGCTTGCACAGCTGCCTGGAGCAGGGGTTGCTGTTGGCTCTGGGGTGTTGGTTGCTTCCGGAGTTGTGCTTGGCACTGGAGTTTCAGTTGGTGCAGGAGTCTCAACCGGTGCTTCGGTAGGCTCTGGGGAAACAGTTGGTTCCGGTGTTGGAGCAGCCTCTCCATATCCTGGAACCGCCGGTACGGTAATCGTCAATATACCCTTTGCGTACCAGTTCTGGCTCTTCTTGGAATGAGGAACGACTGCTATTGTCTGAGCTTCCTTGCTTGCAGTAACTTCAAAGGTGTAGGTATAGCCTCCTGCACTGTTTTCAACTCCTTTGATGGCATTTGCTTCTTTATCGGAGTCATTGAAACTGCCAAGATAGATCATGTCATAATTCTGTTTTGCGGTAGAAAGTGTGACAATATATTTATCCTCCGAAACCTTTACAGTGGAACCGGTGATTACGAACATTGCAAATTCATCACCGTTTTCTTTTACAAGCTTGATTCCGGCATCTGTAATCTCATTCTGGGCTGGTGCCTGGGTTGGAGCTGCAGTTGGCAGTGGAGTGGCAGTTGGCTCAGGGGCTGCAGTTGGCTCTGGAGTAGCTGTTGGTTCCGGGGCTTTCATTCCTGGAACGTTCAGTTTCAAAGCCATATTTGTGTACCATTTCTGATTTTTCACAGAAAATGGTACGATGCTGAAAGTCTGGACCTGTTCACTGGCAGGAACCTCAAAAATGAAAGTATAACCATCTTCATTTTCTGTACCAACGATTGCTGCTGCATTTTTTGCTTCGTCAGGATCTTCTTTAGAACCAAGATAAAGCTTCTCATAGTTCTTTCCGTCAGTATTGAGGGTTATCTTAATTTTATCACCATTTAATTCAGCAGAAGAGCTTTTGATTTTAAGCATTTTATATGCACTGTTATCTTCCTTGTCAATGGTCATGTTGGAACCATCTGGGTTCAGATCCTCTGGCTTTGTTTCTGGTTTATCTGTCTCTTCGGTTTTGCCCTCTTCTGTTGTTTCTGGTGCAGCTGTAGGCTGTGGAGCTTCTGCTTCCTCATTTTTGCTTTCTTCAGCAGGTGATGCAGTAACCTCAGGAGTGGTCTCAGAGGCAGGTGCTTCTGTAACTGCAGGTGTCTCTTCCACAGCGGAAGCGTCCCCGGCTGCCGGAGTTGCTGTAGTTTCGGTGTTTTCTTCTTCAGTTGTTACGTTTTCCTGCACAGGAGTCTCTGCAGCAACTGCAGTCTTCTCCGCTTCTGTCTCTGGAGTTGGTGTAACAGAAATCTGTACATTTGCATCCTCATTCTCTGCCTGTGTAAGTACAGCAGGAGTGACCGTCATGGCGACGGAAAGGAACAGTGCAAGAAAGCGTTTTGAATTTCTTTTCATTTCTTTTTCCTCGATTCTTCCTATTATTTTATAATTTGAATAAATCCCAATTGCTTCTGGAGCCTGTTTGTACAATGGGCAATTCTGACAGGATTATTTCAAAAAAATGCCTGCTTCCTCTGAGAAAACAGGCACTAAAAATTCAATATATTGTATTATCAAATATATTAATGAGAATGAAGTACTTTCTTCGGAAGCTTTCATTAAACGAATTCAGCAGGTTTCCTGACTTACAGATCTACACAGAATCCAACCTTCTCAGCAATATACCAATGGTTTCACTGGATTCTACTCCCTGTTTACAGTGACCGGATCGTTCAGGACTTTCACCTGATTCCCTCTTAGAGCGTGTTGAAAAAACATTCCCGTAATCTGCACGCTGTAGCAGACAGATATGTCTGGCACTGAAAACGGATTTATTCAATTCACCTCATTATAGCAGACCGTTATGTCGAAATCAATAGATTTATAGGGTTATTGCTTGTATTTACTGTACCCGACTTCATCTGTGCGGAGCAGTGTTCCGTTCTCATCGTAGACACTGCGGTAGGTTTTACAGGTGTTTGGATCGGAATGCTCTGTAGTAATCTCTACCGTATTATTGTCAGTTTCGGTTCCGTAAATGGATACCGTTACGGCTTCCTCTTTTTCATCGTAAGAGGCTTCAATTTTAATTGGATAAGCGGTATTATTCTGAAAACGGAAATCCTGACCTCCCCACACCACTGCTGCGTCCAGACCGTCCTCAACATAATCAATGCGGGCAGCGTGATTATGACGCTCAACAATGGTCAGATCAGACTGCAGGCATGCCATAAACAACGTAGTGGAAATCTGGCAGATTCCGCCTCCGATATCCTGGGCATGTTCGCCTCCTACAATTACAGTTGCTTCCCTGTACCCCCGTTCCTCTGTACGGGGACCTAAAGTATCGTTGTAGGAAAAAATCTGTCCTGGCTGAAGCTCCACTCCATCACAGGCTTCCACGGCAAGCTTCAAATTGGCAACACGGTTTTCAGTACCGCCGCCATATGTAGTATAAGTACCAAGAAGATTCAGATAAGGAAGGGCTTCTATCTCTTCTGTAGAAACTTCGGGCAGGGTAATTTCAAGGGGGATGGTGATCACTGCCTCTTCTTTTGCTTTTTCCAGCTTCTTTGCCGCTGACTTCACATCAAATGAAATTCCGGTAACTGCCGGAATAATTTCATTATTTTCCCCCAGAGAAGCATCTGTGGCTTCTGTATGTACCTTTTCATAATAGGCTTCCAGATCCAGTTCCTCTGGAGGTGTCTTCATAGTAGGACATTCGATAACAGCTTCATAATCTTCTATGGAAATTGCTTTTAGAATCGCTTCTTTCAATGCATCCATATCCGGACCGATTCCGGTTTTTCCCTTCGTGATAACCAGCTCTGTATCTGTAAGTTCACAGGAAGTCTGTATAGTGGTGGATCCCTTTAAAATTCCAGCATCCTCCAGAAGCTTGTCCAGTTCGTCTTTGTTTCGGGCTTCTGGCATAAGGGTGACTTCTTCCTTTGTCTTGCTGTTCATCAGTTCGATGCGGTCAGTTCCATGAGTAAACCAGGCACCATGTCCAAGAGCATAGGCACTTTCTACAATTGATTTTACATCAAGACCGAGAACAGGATAGATGGATACCTTAAAGTTCTTTCCATTCAGGGTAATGGTCATCTGTGTGTTCTCATATTTTTCCTGAAAATCTTTTGAAATTGCGTCAATGGCTTCCTCTTTGGTCATTCCCTGAATGGCTATGCCGTTTATTTTAAGCTTCTTCCAGATTACATTATCTGTAAGAAAATGACACCACAGCCCATACGCACCTGCCAGAATCAGAACCAGGATCAGAACTTTGATCACACCGTTTTTCACTTGTTTTTTCATGTAATAATTTTACCTTTTGCAGTCTTTTTTAGAGCGTGTTTGAAAAAGGCTTTCTGCAAAATATATCGCAAAGTGGGGCGTGCAGATTGCAGGAATGATTTTTCAAACAGGCTTTAGAGCAATGGGGTAAAAAAGCATGTCCGGTTTCCGGTATGGCATGCAGCCCCTACCTGCTCTACTTTTGCCAGAATTGTATCATTATCACAGTCAATAGTCAATGATTTCACATACTGAACATGACCGGAGGTTAGTCCTTTGGTCCAGAGCTCGTTGCGGCTACGGCTCCAGTAAGTCATTTTTCCCAGCTTCAGAGTGGTAAGGTATGCTTCCTCGTTCATGTACGCAAGCATAAGAACTTCGTCTGTTTTGTAATCCTGCACAATAACCGGAACCATACCGTCACTGTTTAATTTGAAATCTGACCAGGACATTTTGGACTTTAATTGGTTCTGTTCCATATTTTTAATACTCCTTTATGAAAAATTCTTCTGCAATTATGCCACCTGCTTTCATGCTCAATTCGAAAAAAATGAAAACAAGTGGCATATATCATATCGTCTTAATTGTAATTCTGTTTATTCTGCCTTTAGAGACTTCCCTTCGTAGAAAGCACATCTGTAATACGAGGATCATAAGCTACCGCCATATCCAGCGCCTTTGCAAAGCTTTTGAACATGGCTTCTGCCATATGGTGATTATTTCCCGGTGTTAGAACCTTAATGTGAAGATTCATGGCTGCCGTATAAGAAATGGCGTAGAAGAATTCCTTCACCATTTCTGTGGACATATCTCCAATTTTTTCACTGGTAAACGCACCTTCGAAGGAAAGATACGGGCGTCCCCCGAGATCAATGGCGCAAAGCACAAGACACTCATCCATTGGAAGGATGCAGCTTCCGTAACGCCTGATTCCTTTCTTGTCTCCAACCGCTTCTTTAATAGCTGTGCCAAGAACAATTCCCGTATCTTCAATGGTATGATGATCGTCAACCTGAAGATCACCCTTCACCTTTATATCTAGATCAAAAAGTCCGTGGCGGGTAAAGCCATCTAACATGTGATTGAAAAATCCCACACCTGTATCCAGACTGCTTTTTCCGGTTCCGTCCAGATTCAGCTTTATGGCAATTTTAGTTTCCTTTGTATTTCGTTCAACAGTAGCTTCTCTTGTCATGGCTGCTCCTTTTTATCTTCCTCTTCAAAGCGGACTGCAATGGAGTTGGCGTGTGCAGTTAGCTGCTCTGAGGATGCAAACTGGATGATGTCCTTGTGGATTTCCTGTAATGCAGACCTGGAATAATATACAATACTGGATTTCTTAATAAAATCGTCAACGGAAAGTGCGGAGAAGAACTTAGCTGTTCCGTTGGTAGGAAGAACGTGGTTCGGTCCCGCAAAGTAATCACCAAGAGGTTCAGAACTGTACTCTCCAATGAAAATAGCGCCTGCATTTCGTACCTTCATCATTACCTCAAAAGCGTTTTTAGTGACAATTTCCATATGTTCCGAAGCAATCTCATTCGCTGCTTCAATTGCTTCATCCATATCTTCTGCAATAAGGATATATCCAAAATTCTCCAGAGATTTTTCGATGATCTCTTTTCTGGAAAGAACCTTCAGATAGCCTTCAATCTCTTTCTCTACATTCTGTGCCAGTTCTGTACTGGTAGTAATGAGGATTGCAGAAGCCATCTCATCGTGTTCTGCCTGAGAAAGAAGATCTGCTGCTACATAGTGTGCATTTGCAGTTTCATCTGCAAGGACAAGGATCTCACTTGGACCAGCGATGGAATCAATGCTCACATGTCCATAAACAGCTTTTTTGGCAAGGGCTACAAAAATGTTGCCAGGTCCTACGATCTTGTCTACCTTTGGGATGCTTGCAGTACCATAAGCAAGTGCTCCGATTGCCTGTGCTCCGCCGACTTTATAGATTGCATCTGCTCCGGCCTCTTTTGCTGCCACCAGTGTAGTCGGTGTTACCTTTCCGTCTTTTCCCGGAGGTGTCACCATAATAATCTCATCAACTCCAGCTACCTTTGCCGGTACAATGTTCATCAATACAGAAGATGGATACGCTGCCTTTCCACCTGGTACATACACACCTACTCTGTGAAGTGCTGTCACTTTCTGTCCAAGGATCGTTCCGTCCGGTTTGCTGTCAAACCAGCTTGTCTGCCGCTGTTTTTCATGATAAGTACGTATATTTGCAAGTGATTTACGGATAATCTCAACAAGCTTTCGATCTACCAGTGCATAAGCCTCTTCAATCTCAGCATCTGTAACTTTGATGTTTCCTGCATTTAAGTCTGCCTGATCAAATTTTTTTGTGTACTCAAACAGAGCCTGATCTCCATTTGCCTTTACATTTGCGAGAATTTCTGTCACTCCCTGCTCATACTGTCCATAATTGTTCGGGCTTCTCTTCAACAGATCTTCTAAAAGATTTTTTCTGCTGTTTTCATCTAATTTCTGTATTCTCATTGCCGTTCTTCCTCCTATATTCAAGGCTCCTGTTATCATCTTACATGTCTTTTTGCCTTTTCTGTCCAGAAACCATTTATTATTTTAAATCTGTGTGCGAAGCTTCATCAACAGATTCTTGATCCGCTCGCTTTCCATACGCATGCTGACTGGATTCACAATCATTCTTGCGGAAAGAGGACATACTTCCTCCAGAACTTCCAGTCCATTTTCACGAAGTGTGGAACCGGTCTCCACAATATCGACAATGACCTCAGAAAGTCCAACAATTGGTGCCAGTTCAATGGAACCGTTCAGTTTAATGATCTCCACAGTCTGATGCTTTTTATTATAAAAATAATCTTTTGCAATATTCGGATATTTGTTGCCACACGGATCAACTCATGATGCTGTAAAAGCGGCACTGCATCCTTATATCCGCAGACACACATTTTACATTTTCCATAGCCAAGATCCAGAACCTCGTGGACTTTACGCCCTTCCTCCAAAATGGTATCCTTTCCTACAACTCCAATATCAGCTGCACCATACTCTACATAGGTCGGTACATCTGGTCCCTTTGCCAGAAAGAAACGAAGCTTCAATTCTTCATTGGTAAAAATCAGCTTTCTGGAATTCTTGTCCTTCATCTCTTCGCAAGTAATACCAATCTTTTCAAACAATTCCAGGGTCTGATTGGCAAGACGCCCTTTTCCGAGGGCAAATGTCAGATATCTCATATAAAAAACTCCTATCGTCAAATTCATAA
>ENA-OPDH01001971-OPDH01001971.1-human-gut-metagenome-genome-assembly--contig:-NODE-1971-length-14035-cov-20.736981_pt1 | contig 14035 bp, 15 predicted proteins | sample MGYA00241260_ERZ501500 | MGnify/ENA primary metagenome ERZ501500 (study PRJEB25962, sample SAMEA2042519) | human gut metagenome | biome: human gut; feature: human-associated habitat; material: faeces...
GGTTGGGGGTGATTGCAGGATTGCACCACTATTCCTGCAAAACAAATGACATACATAATTTTTTTCATAAAAGTGAGGTAAAATTGTTTTTGATCTTTACACACAAAGATAGCTATTTAATAGGCTAAAGTGCAAATAAACGGATAAATATAGTAAAAACGGGGACTGCGGACAGTTATTGTTCCCAGTTTGAGGCAGGTATAAATCCATGACGGGGAAATTATTCGAACTTTTTTTGTAAGACATTTGCTTATCTGAAAAAAATGTATTTCCTTTGCATCCTGTTTGGAAAGCGTTTATAAAAAATACTGAGAGATGTCAAGAGTTTGTCAAATAACCGGAAAAAGAGCAATGGGTGGAAACCATGTATCTCACTCTAAAAGAAGAGTAAAGAGAACATTCTCGATCAACCTGTTCAAGAGAAATTTTTATTGGCCAGAAGAAGACAGATGGATTCGCCTGAATGTTTCAGCCGATGGTCTTCGTTTGATTAATAAAAGAGGTTTAAATGCATGTTTAAAAGATGCTACTGCTGCTGGATTAATTAAAACTATTTAAAATCACTGACGATGGCAAAGAAAAGCAAAGGAAACAGAGTGCAGGTGATTCTTGAATGTACTGAACAAAAAGAATCCGGCGTGCCAGGAATGTCCCGGTACATCACTACCAAGAATAGAAAGAATACTCCTGAAAGATTGGAACTGAAAAAGTACAATCCGTATTTGAAAAGAGTAACGTTACACCGTGAAATAAAATAATTGAACTATGGCAAAGAAAACCGTTGCAACATTGAAAACCGGAGATGGTCGTGGTTATGCAAAAGTAATCAAAATGGTTAAATCTCCGAAAACTGGAGCTTACATTTTTGATGAACAAATGGTTCCTAACGAAAAAGTACAAGACTTTTTTAAGAAATAAGCCGGTTGCATAAATAGCAATCCGAAAAATCCTCTCACTGATATTCATTGAGGGGATTTTTTTTGCCAATTTTATTCGCTTCATTTTTTACTTTACGCCAGTTTTATTATATCTTTGTAGCATAATGTATTATACAAATAATTGCAATCATGGGATTTTTTAGTTTTTTCTCAAAAGAAAAGAAGGAAACATTAGATAAAGGATTATCTAAAACAAAAGAGAGTGTGTTCGGGAAGATTGCCCGTGCTATAGCCGGTAAATCGAAAGTGGATGATGAGGTGCTGGATAATCTGGAAGAGGTGTTGATTACTTCGGATGTGGGCGTAGAAACTACGTTGAAGATTATAGAACGTATCGAGAAGCGTGCCGCAGACGAGAAATATATGAATGCGAAGGAGCTGAATGTGATTCTGCGCGATGAAATCGCTGCTTTGCTCACAGAGAACAACTCGGATGATGTGGACGACTTTGAAACTCCTGTTGCGAAGAAGCCATACGTGATTATGGTAGTGGGAGTGAATGGTGTAGGAAAAACCACGACTATAGGCAAACTGGCTTATCAGTTTAAGAAAGCCGGCAAATCCGTTTATCTGGGTGCTGCCGATACTTTCCGTGCGGCGGCGGTGGAGCAGTTGGTTATCTGGGGCGAACGTGTGGGAGTTCCCGTTATCAAGCAGAAAATGGGTGCTGACCCTGCTTCTGTGGCTTTTGATACTTTGAGTTCAGCGGTAGCCAATAATGCCGATGTGGTGATTATAGATACCGCCGGACGTCTGCATAATAAAGTGGGTCTGATGAACGAGCTGACCAAAATTAAGAATGTAATGAAGAAGGTTGTGCCGGATGCTCCGAATGAGGTATTGCTTGTTTTGGATGGTTCCACCGGACAGAACGCATTTGAGCAGGCCAAGCAGTTTACTTTGGCAACGGAGGTTACGGCAATGGCTGTAACCAAGCTGGACGGAACGGCTAAAGGCGGTGTTGTAATCGGAATCTCCGACCAGTTTAAGATTCCGGTAAAGTACATCGGTCTGGGAGAAGGTATAGAGGACTTGCAGGTGTTCCGTAAAAAAGAGTTTGTCGATTCATTGTTCGGAGGGAATGCATGAAACGGAAAACTATTGATATCATAACATTAGGCTGCTCTAAAAATTTAGTGGACTCGGAGCATTTGATGCGCCAGCTGGAGGAAGCGGGCTTTCATGTAACGCATGATGCCGAGCGTCCGAAAGGAGAGATTGCCGTAATTAATACCTGCGGTTTCATCGGCGATGCAAAAGAGGAGTCCATTAATATGATTCTTGAATTTGCACAGGCCAAGGAAGAAGGCGAACTGGAGAAACTCTATGTCATGGGTTGCCTTTCGGAACGTTATCTGAAGGAACTGGCAATTGAAATTCCTCAGGTGGATAAATTTTATGGTAAGTTCAATTGGAAAGAGTTGCTGCAGGACTTGGGTAAGGCATACCATGATGAACTGCATATAGAGCGTACACTGACCACTCCCCAGCATTATGCTTATCTGAAAATATCGGAAGGATGCGACCGCAAATGTTCTTATTGTGCCATCCCTATTATTACGGGTCGGCATGTGTCGCGTCCTATGGAAGAAATTCTGGACGAGGTGAAGTATCTTGTGGCCCGCGGAGTGAAAGAGTTTCAGGTTATTGCGCAGGAATTGACCTATTATGGTGTAGATTTATATAAGAGGCAGATGTTGCCCCAATTAATTGAAAAAATCTCAGAAATTCCAGGTGTGGAATGGATACGTTTGCATTATGCTTATCCGGCTCATTTCCCGATGGATTTATTCCGCGTGATGCGCGAGCGTCCCAATGTATGTAAATATATGGATATTGCCTTGCAGCATATCAGTGATAATATGCTGGAGAAAATGCGCCGTCATGTTACCAAAGAGGATACTTATCGGTTGATAGAAAAGTTTCGGGAAGAAGTTCCGGGAATTCACTTGCGAACTACGCTTATGGTGGGGCATCCTGGAGAAACGGAAGCTGACTTTGAAGAGCTGAAAGAGTTTGTCCGTAAGGTGCGCTTCGACAGAATGGGGGCATTTGCGTATTCCGAGGAGGAAGGTACGTATGCCGCTGCCCATTACGAAGACAGTATTCCTCAAGAAGTAAAGCAAGCCCGATTAGATGAATTGATGTCCATCCAGCAAGGTATTTCCGCCGAACTGAGCGCAGCAAAGGTAGGCAGGCAGATGAAAGTAATAATTGACCGTCTGGAAGGTGATTACTATATCGGACGTACGGAGTTCGATTCTCCTGAAGTAGACCCGGAAGTGCTGATTGAATGTGGTGATGAATCGTTGGAAATTGGCGGCTTTTATCAGGTAGAGATAATAAATTCCGATGATTTCGACCTTTTTGGACGGATTATTTAAATATTTCCTTTCGTACTTCTTGTGTATGTGGGGAAGATTTGCTAATATAGCACAGTAGTTCACAATTTTAAAGCTTGGATTTTGAATAACAAAGAATTTACTTCGGAATTGTCACGCAGGTTAGGGTATACTTTGAAGGATACTTCGGAGTTGGTTACTTCTTTACTGTCGGATATGACGCGGCAACTGGAAGAAGGGAATATGATTTCCATACAAGGTTTTGGAACATTCGAAGTGAAAAAGAAAGCGGAACGTATATCCGTAAATCCAACAACCAAACAGCGTATGCTGGTTCCGCCTAAACTGGTGCTGACATATAAACCCAGTACCTTGCTAAAGGATAAGTTTAAGTAATCTTTCTTTTTAAATCTTCCATATTATGAATGAAAAACTAAACATACAGGATCTGATTGATTTGCTGGCTGAGAAGCATGGCATGAGCAAGAAGAATGCCGATAGTTTTGTGAAAGAGTTTTTCCAACTGATTGAAGAAGCGTTGGAAAAAGACAAGTATGTGAAGATTAAAGGCCTGGGCGCTTTTAAACTGATTGATGTGGAAAGCCGGGAGAGTGTAAATGTCAATACTGGGGAACGCTTTGAGATACAAGGCCATACCAAAGTTTCATTTACTCCGGAGCCTGCTTTGAAAGATATTATCAATAAGCCGTTTGCGCATTTTGAAACAGTAGTGCTCAATGAAGGTACTGTTTTAGAAGATACCCCTGTAGATAGTGACAGTGAGGAGGATGAAGATACGGAGCAGAAAGTGGAAGATGCTGTGCCGGAAGTGGTTGCCGGTAGTGCGGTTGAGACACCGGAGATTGCAGAGAAAATCGATAGTCCTGTCGAACCGGAACCTGTAGAAGAAGCCGTTGTTCCTGTGGAGACTGTGGCTTCGGAGGAAGTTAATGAAGAGAGGGTGGAGGTTATCAAAACTGCCGGCCCGGCTGAATCTTCCGCAATGAAATACTTTATTGCCATCGTGGCTCTTGTGGTATTGCTATGTGCAGGAACCGTCGCTTATTTGTATTATCCTGATTGGTTTGACGGATTATCGGCTGAATCACCTGTGGAGGAAACCGCTGACAATGAAGCTGGCAATGCGGCAGGTAATACGGTCTTGATGGATAGTGTCGGTGTTAAGGATAGTGTGGCGATTGCCGTAAAAGATACTGTGTCGAAGAAGCTGATTGCTGAGCCTGTAATAAAACAGCAGGAAGCACCAGTTGCCGTCAAACAGACTGTAGTAGCCGCTACATCTGCCTCCCAGCCGAAAAAGCAGAAGAAAGTTGAATATGTACCCGATTCTACCAATTATACCATTGCAGGAACACAGGCGACATACACGATAAAGCCGGGTGAGACATTGACCAGAGTGGCTCTTCGTTTTTATGGAACTAAAGCGTTATATCCATATATAGTAAAACATAATCCGGACGTTATCAAAAAACCGGATAATGTACCTGCGGGCACAACAATAAAGATACCTAAATTAGTGAAGAAGCAGTAAAAAGATACTGCTTCTTTTTTGTTAAATACTCAGAGCTTGTTTAAAAATTCTTGAAGAAGTATTTTTTCAGTTCCTTTTGAGTTTCTTCCCGGTCTGTTTTCCTCTTTTTATCCGTTACATAGCCTGCTATGCTCTTAGTAAAAACAGAAAAATATTTTCAAAGAAGAACTCTTGAAAAGAATGCTGAACAAAATTAAACAGGCTCTAAACTCTATGAAAGTAGTTTAATCTAAAGGTTTCACATTGTTTTTTAATAAAAATTAGTTGCTATGGTTAATTTATTCCCGTACTTTTGGAAGCGAATTATAATTACCGGTGTATGGCCGGGCGAAAACGAAAAATTAAACATTAAAATACATTGATTTATGGCTGAAACAATTGATATCCGCGAATTGAACGAGCGGATTGAAAGACAAAGTGCTTTCGTTACCAATCTTACTACGGGCATGGACCAGGTTATTGTAGGACAAAAGCACCTGGTAGAGTCGTTGTTAATCGGTTTGTTATCTGACGGACATGTGTTGTTGGAAGGTGTGCCCGGTTTGGCAAAAACATTGGCTATCAAAACACTGGCTTCATTGATTGATGCACAATATAGCCGTATTCAGTTTACACCTGACTTGTTGCCGGCGGACGTTATCGGTACGATGGTTTACAGCCAGAAAGATGAAACTTTTCAGGTAAAGAAAGGACCTGTATTTGCTAATTTTGTATTGGCCGATGAAATTAACCGTGCTCCGGCCAAGGTGCAAAGTGCTTTATTGGAAGCTATGCAGGAACGCCAGGTTACCATAGGTAAGGAAACATTCAGACTGCCTGAACCTTTTTTGGTGCTTGCAACTCAGAATCCTATCGAACAAGAGGGTACGTATCCGTTACCTGAAGCGCAGGTAGACCGTTTCATGCTGAAGGTAGTTATCGACTATCCTAAACTGGAAGAAGAAAAATTAATTATACGCCAGAATATAAACGGAGAAAGACTGAATGTAAAGCCTATTCTGAAAGCAGACGAGATTATCGAAGCGCGTAAGGTCGTACGTCAGGTATATCTGGATGAAAAGATTGAAAAATATATTGTCGATATTGTATTTGCAACCCGTTATCCGGAGAAGTATGATTTGAAAGAACTGAAGGATATGATCGGATTCGGCGGTTCGCCTCGTGCATCTATCAATCTGGCATTGGCGGCACGCAGTTATGCTTTCATTAAACGCCGTGGCTATGTTATCCCGGAAGATGTGCGCGCAGTGGCACATGATGTATTGCGCCACCGCATCGGCCTGACTTATGAAGCTGAAGCAAGCAATATGACTTCGGATGAAATCGTCAGCAAAATATTGAATAAGGTTGAAGTGCCCTAATGTAAACAATTTGTTTACTATTTATGTATTACTGAATGGAAACAACTGATTTATTAAAAAAAGTCCGTCAGATTGAGATAAAGACGCGCGGATTGTCCAATAATATTTTTGCGGGCCAGTATCATTCGGCTTTCAAAGGTAGAGGTATGGCTTTTTCCGAAGTGCGTGAATATCAGTTTGGTGACGATATACGCGACATAGACTGGAATGTAACGGCTCGTTTTCATAAACCCTTTGTGAAGGTGTTTGAAGAAGAACGTGAACTGACTGTAATGTTGCTGGTAGATGTTTCCGGTAGTCTGGAGTTCGGTACTGTGAAGCAGATGAAGAAAGATATGGTGACGGAAATAGCTGCAACATTGGCTTTTTCCGCCATTCAAAATAATGATAAAATCGGTGTCATCTTTTTTTCAGACCGGATAGAAAAGTTTATTCCACCCAAGAAGGGACGTAAACATATACTATATATCATTCGCGAATTGCTTGATTTCCGTCCGGAAAGTCGCCGGACCAATATCCGTCTCGGCTTGGAGTATCTTACGAATGTTATGAAGCGTCGTTGTACGGCTTTTGTCTTATCGGACTTCATCGACCAGGAGAGTTTTAAAAATGCCATGACTATTGCCAATCGGAAGCATGATGTTGTGGCTATTCAGGTATACGACCGCCGTGTAGAGGAGTTGCCTGCTGTGGGGCTGATGAAAATAAAAGATGCGGAAACGGGTCACGAACAATGGATTGATACTTCTTCGCGTGCCGTACGGCGTGCTCATCGTGACTGGTGGGTGAATAAGCAGACGGAACTGAATGATACATTTACTAAGAGCAATGTAGATAATGTGTCAGTACGTACGGACCAGGATTATGTGAAAGCATTGATGAATTTATTTGCGAAAAGAAACTAATCGGAGAATGAAAAGATATTTATTTCTGATAACGCTGTTGACAGCATTGACGGGTAGGATAATAGCCCAGTCGGTGACAGTGGATGCTACAATTGATTCCTTGCAAATCCTTATCGGGGAGCAGGCCAAGATTAAGCTTCAGGTTTCATTGGACACTGATAAGCGCGCTATTCTTCCTGCCTATACTGATACTTTGGTGCGTGGAGTGGAAATTGTTGATATAGCCAAGCCCGATACACAGATGCTGAATGACGGCAGGCGCTCGTTGATAACTCAGGAGTACACCGTAACTTCCTTTGACTCGGCATTATATTATTTGCCCCCAATGGAGGTGCTTGTTGATAATAAGGCATATCGCTCCAAAGCTTTGGCATTGAAAGTGTATTCCATGCCGGTAGATACGTTGCATCCCGATCAGTTTTTTGGTCCTAAACCCGTAATGAAAGCACCTTTTGCATGGGAAGACTGGTATATGTCTATCGCTTGTGCTGTATTGTTTGTGCCATTCCTGTTGCTGCTTATCTATCTTGTGAAACGTATTCGCGATAACAAACCGATAATTCGCAAGGTGAAGGTAGAACCGAAACTGCCTCCGCATCAGTTGGCTATGCAGGAAATAGAACGCATCAAAGGTGAGAAAGTATGGCAGAAAGGACAATCGAAGGAGTATTATACAGAATTGACAGATGCTATTCGTACTTATATAAAAGACCGTTTCGGTTTCAATGCATTAGAAATGACTTCCTCTGAAATCATTGATAAACTATTGGAAATGAATGATAAAAATGCAATATCGGATTTGCGTATCCTGTTCCAAACCGCGGATTTAGTGAAGTTTGCCAAACATAATCCACTGATGAATGAGAATGACGCAAATTTGATTAATGCGATTGACTTTATCAATGAAACAAAGGAAAAAGAAGATGAAAATGCCAAGCCGCAGCCTACTGAAATTACTATCATTGAAAAACGTTCCTTGCGTACCAAGATACTGCTTGGTGCAGGTATCGTTGCTTTAACGGCAGCACTTGCCGGTTCACTGATATATATAGGTTTGGAGCTGTATAACTATTTTGCCTAAGAGTAAAAGCAGGGAGATACGCTTCAATCATAAATCATAATTTGTAAAATTGTAAATATCATGGTTTTTGCCAATATTGAATATTTATTTTTGCTGCTGTTGCTTATACCTTATATAGTATGGTATATCATGAGGCGGAAGAATAGTGAAGCCACGCTTCAAATTTCAGACGCTCGTGTATATGCGCATGCTCCCAAGAGCTATAAGAATTACTTGCTGCATGCACCGTTTGTATTGAGGATAATAGCTTTAACCTTGATTATTATCGTTTTAGCCAGGCCGCAAACTACTGATAGCTGGCAGAATAGTGAAATAGAGGGTATTGATATAATGCTTGCCATAGACGTTTCCACCAGTATGTTGGCTGAAGATTTGAAGCCGAATCGCCTGGAAGCGGCCAAGGATGTGGCGGCAGAGTTTATCAATGGCCGTCCGAATGACAATGTCGGCATCACGCTATTCGCCGGAGAAAGTTTTACGCAATGTCCGTTGACGGTAGATCATGCCGTGCTTTTAAATTTGATAAAGGACGTAAAATGTGGTCTTATTGAGGATGGTACGGCAGTGGGTATGGGTATTGCCAATGCGGTTACCCGGCTGAAAGACAGCAAAGCCAAATCGAAAGTGATTATTCTTTTAACAGACGGCACGAATAATAGAGGAGATATTTCTCCGTTGACGGCTGCCGAGATAGCTAAAAGTTTCGGTATCCGTGTTTATACTATCGGTGTAGGTACTAACGGTATGGCTCCATATCCTTATCCGGTAGGTGGAACTGTGCAGTATGTCAATATGCCGGTTGAGATTGACGAAAAGACCCTGACACAAATTGCCGGAACAACGGATGGTAATTACTTTCGCGCTACGAGCAATTCGAAGTTGAAAGAGGTATACGAGGAAATAGATAAGCTGGAGAAAACGAAACTGAACGTAAAAGAATACAGCAAGCGCCAGGAAGAGTATCGCTGGTTTGCTCTGGCAGCTTTCTTATGTGTGCTGTTGGAAGTTCTGTTACGTAATTCAATATTGAAGAAGATACCGTAGTATACGCATCCTTTTTCTCAGGATATTGTATCTTGTACAAGTTTAGTAAATAGTAAATCGTAAAAATAATAAATAAAGAAATGTTTCGATTTGAAGAACCTGCATATTTGTACTTGTTGCTGTTGTTGCCCTTGTTAGCAGCCTTCTACTTGTATTCCAATTATCGGAGACGGAAGAATATCCGTAAATTCGGTGATCCGGAACTGATGGCACAGTTGATGCCGGACGTATCCAAATATCGTCCGGATGTGAAGTTTTGGATGGTATTTATTGTTATCGGTCTGTTTTCTGTATTGTTGGCGCGTCCGCAGTTTGGTTCTAAACTGGAAACAGTGAAGCGTCAGGGAGTTGAAGTGATGATTGCATTGGATATTTCCAATTCGATGCTGGCACAAGATGTACAGCCCAGTCGTTTGCAGAAGGCAAAGAGACTTGTTGCGCAGTTGGTGGATAAAATGGAGAATGATAAAGTAGGTATGATTGTTTTTGCAGGTGATGCATTTACACAGCTTCCTATTACAAGCGATTATATATCAGCCAAGATGTTTTTGGAGTCTATAGATCCTTCATTGATTTCCAAACAAGGTACAGCAATTGGAGCAGCCATTAATTTGGCCTCCCGTAGTTTTACTCCGCAAGAGGGGGTAGGGCGTGCAGTGATTGTCATTACTGATGGTGAAAATCATGAAGGTGGTGCAGTGGAAGCTGCTAAAGATGCCGCAGAAAAAGGTATTCAGGTGAATGTTCTTGGCGTAGGTATGCCTGAGGGAGCTCCCATCCCGGCAGAAGGGACAAATGATTATCGTCGCGACCGTGACGGGAACGTGATTGTAACCCGTTTGAACGAACAGATGTGTCAGGAGATAGCTAAGGCGGGCAATGGTATCTATGTGCGTGTAGATAATACAAATGGTGCTCAAAAGGCGATTAGCCGGGAAATTAATAAAATGGCGAAAGCTGATGTGGAAACACAGGTATACACAGAGTTTAATGAGCAGTTCCAGGCTGTGGCATGGATTATTCTGTTGCTTTTATTGGCAGAAATGCTGGTATTGGAACGCAAGAATCCTCTGTTCCGTAATATTCATTTGTTTTCCAATAAGAAATGATGCGTATGTTACAGAAAAAATATATAAGCTTTTTTTTATTGCTGCTAATGGCAGCTACAGCTTCGGCTCAGAAAGCCGAACGTGATTTTATCCGTAAAGGGAACCGTTTTTTTAAAGATAGCGTGTATGTGGATGCGGAGGTAAATTATCGTAAAGCTTTGGAGACGAATCCTCAGTCTACAGTCTCTATGTTTAATTTGGGAAATACATTGGCTCAGCAGAATAAACAGCAAGAGGCTATGGAACAATATGTTGCCGCTACCAAGATAGAAAAGGACAAGAATGATTTAGCGCAAATCTATCATAATATGGGGGTGATTTTTCAATCACAGAAAGATTATGGCAAAGCGGTAGAAGCATATAAGCAGTCATTACGTAATAACCCGAAAGATGATGAAACACGTTATAATTTGGCTTTGGCGCAAAAGATGCTGAAAGACCAGCAGCAGAATCAGCAAAACCAGGACCAGAATAAACAGCAGCAACAGGACCAGCAGGAGGATAAAAAGGACCAAAATAAAGATCAACAGCAGAATAAAGACCAACAACAACCGCCGCAACCACAGAAAAAGGACAGTGAGATGTCTAAAGAGAATGCTGAGCAGCTTTTAAATTCTGTGATGCAAGATGAAAAAGATGTGCAGGATAAAGTAAAGAAACAGCAGGTTATTCAAGGTGGTCGTTTGGAAAAAGATTGGTAATAAATATAACAGGAAATAATATATGAGAAAAATAATTGTCTTATGGATGGTGCTGATGATAGTCAGTTTGCGTGCTTTTGCAGATAGCAAGGTTTCGTTTACTGCATCTGCACCTGATGTTGTGGCAGTAGGTGATCAATTCAGGCTGTCATATACAGTGACCACACAGAAAGTGAGAGATTTCCGGGCTCCTTCTATAAAAGGTTTTGATGTACTGATGGGTCCCAGTCGTTCACAACAGAAGAATGTGCAAGTTATCAATGGGCAGACAACCTCTACAAGTAGCATAACATTTACTTATATATTGATGGCTACGGCTGAAGGTAGTTTTACTATACCCGGGGCTACTATAACGGCAGAGGGCAATCAGATGGTTTCCAATTCTGTGCACGTAAAAGTACTTCCTGCTGATAGAACAAATGGAGGGGCTTCCGGAAATAGTGGAAGACAAAGTGGCTCTGCAAGTCGTGCTTCATCAGGAACATCAGTATCGAATAACGATTTGTTTATTACAGCTACTGCCAATAAGACGAACCTGTATGAGCAAGAGGCTCTCTTGTTAACATATAAGATATATACTTTAGTAGACTTGAGAGGTTTTGACAACGTGAAACTTCCCGATTTTAAAGGGTTTCATTCTCAGGAAGTCGAATTGCCTAATGACCGTAAATGGAGTCTTGAACACTATAAAGGAAGAAACTATCAGACGACCGTATACCGCCAATTTGTATTATTTCCGCAACAACCGGGAAAAATAACGATTGAGGCGGCACGTTTTGATGCATCTATAGCCAAGGTTACTTATGTGGACGATCCTTTCGAAGCTTTCTTCAATGGTGGTTCTAATTACGTAGAAGTGAAGAAGACATTAATGACCCCTAAATTGGTTGTTGATGTAAAAGCTTTACCGGATGGTAAGCCTTCGGGATTTTCCGGAGGAGTGGGAGAATTCAGTATTTCTTCTTCTATAAATAGTACGAATGTTAAGACAAACGATGCTGTTACTGTGAGGCTTGTTATTTCGGGTACGGGTAATCTGAAATTAATCTCTACTCCGGAAGTTAAATTCCCAGAAGACTTTGAAGTCTATGACCCGAAGGTTGATAATAAGTTCCGTTTGACAAATGCCGGACTCTCCGGCAGTCAGGTGATTGAGTATCTTGCCATTCCCCGTAATGCGGGAACATATAAGATTCCTGCTGTAAAGTTCAGCTATTTCGATATTAAATCTCGTACATACAAGACTTTAACGACCGAGGAATATGAACTCCATGTAGAAAAGGGAAGTGGTAATGCAGCTCAGACTATTGCCAATTTTACTAATAAAGAAGATTTGAAAGTTTTGAATGAGGACATACGTTATATCAAGCAGAATAACGTAACTCTTTCCCAAAAAGGAGATTTCTTCTTCGGTTCTTTGGCTTATTGGCTGTTTTACATAGTGCCCGGCATTGCATTTGTCCTGTTCTTCATTGTTTATCGTAAACAGATTGCAGCCAATGCCAATGTTGCTAAAATGCGTACGAAGAAAGCAAATAAGGTTGCTGTGAAACGTATGAAGTTAGCGGGGAAATTGTTGGTAGATAACAAGAAAGATGCATTTTACGATGAAGTATTGAAAGCATTGTGGGGATATATTAGCGATAAATTGAGTATTCCGGTTTCACGTTTATCTAAAGATAATGTCGAGGGAGAGCTTCGCAATTACGGTGTTGATGATGCACTGATAAAAGATTTCCTTGATGCATTGAACAATTGTGAGTTTGCCCGTTTTGCTCCCGGAGATGATAATCAGGCTATGGATAAAGTTTATTCAGATTCTTTGGAAGTTATCAGTAAAATGGAAAACTCTATAAAACATTAAATTGGGAGGAGGTATAATGATGAAGAAAGTAATATCCTTAGTATTTGGTCTACTGATAGGATTAGCTGTTTGGGCGCAAGGAACGGTAGATACTTCGGCTTCTGCCAAAGATTCTGTGTCTATAGGTTCGCATACGGAATTTTCTGCAACTAAATCAGCTGACAATGTTACGAAAGCACAAGGTGACAGTGCATATATGCGTAATGATTATGCTTCTGCCATTCAAATATATGAGAGCTTATTGAAAAAAGGTGAAGCCGCTGAAGTGTATTATAATTTGGGTAATAGCTATTATAAAGCAGACGATATAGCAAAGGCTATTTTAAATTATGAACGCGCTTTGTTATTGCAACCGGGTAATGCAGATATTCGCGCTAATTTGGAAATAGCACGTTCCAAGACGATAGATAAGGTAGTTTCTGTACCTGATATATTTTTTGTAGCTTGGGTTAAGTCATTGACAAATTGTTTAAGTGTAGATGCTTGGGCTAAATTAGGTATTGTGTTTTTTATTCTTTTGCTTATCTCGTTTTCCCTATTCTTTTTTTCCAAACAGATTATCTGGAAAAAAAGCGGGTTTATAGCAGGAATTCTATTTTTGGTATTTACTGTATTAAGTAATATTTTTGCTTCGGAGCAGAAAAGTGAATTACTAGATAGGAATGATGCAATAGTCTTGTCTCCCAGTGTTACAGTACGGAGTACTCCTAGTGAAAGTGGTACTGGTTTATTCGTTCTGCATGAAGGGCATAAAATTGAAATTAAAGATAATTCCATGCGCGAATGGAAAGAGATTCGCTTGGAAGATGGTAAGGTAGGGTGGATTCCTGCTTCTGCGATAGAAGTGATTTAAGAGTATCCATTGCTAAATATAGAAGCCCGTATGAAATAAAGGAAACTATTTCCTTTTACTTCATACGGGTTCTTTTTGTATTTATGAGAATGTTAAACATATAATGGAAAAATACAGATAAATAGTTTGTTTTATCTTTTTTTTTCCTTAAGTTTATAGCGTGATAAAGAAATAACAAAGTATTAACCATTAAATTTATGAATATGAGAACGATAACATTTAATGAACTCCGTAAGATTAAAGACTCATTACCTAGTGGTAGTATGCATAGAATAGCCGATGAAC
>ENA-OPDH01001979-OPDH01001979.1-human-gut-metagenome-genome-assembly--contig:-NODE-1979-length-13973-cov-4.042966_pt1 | contig 13973 bp, 10 predicted proteins | sample MGYA00241260_ERZ501500 | MGnify/ENA primary metagenome ERZ501500 (study PRJEB25962, sample SAMEA2042519) | human gut metagenome | biome: human gut; feature: human-associated habitat; material: faeces...
GTCAAAATTCCACAGCACAAAGTCACAAAATTCAATAAATTTTTTAGGGGTTCTTTTCCACATTTTTTGAGCAATTCGATAGAATATCTATATCTACAGCGGCCGCCTATTTCTAATACAACAAATTAGATTTACCAAGTATCAGAACTTTTCTCCTTTCGAAGGCAAATATAGTATATGGACGATAAGCTATTTTTTCAAACTTTCTAACCTAAATCAACCTTCAAGTCTCCTTCTTTAATCCAGCCTTTCTTTCGCATGAACTTTCCAATAGCCCAGCTTAAAACGACAGGGAGTATAAAGCAGACTAAAATCATGCCGACCCAGTCAAAGGCTCCAGGGGCATATCCCTTTGGCATATTTGACCAGCCTGTGATGATTCCGATCGGACCTACTAAACCGGCAGTTCCCATACCGGAAGAAATCGCTGCTCCGTTATTACGAAGCTGAAAAATACAGGTTGCAACGGGGCCTAAGATTGCAGAAGTAAGTACTGGCGGTATCCATAAAACAGGTTTCCGCATCAGGTTTGGCACCTGTAGCATGGATGTTCCAAGCCCCTGTGCTACAAGCCCTCCTACTCCGTTATCCGGGTAGCTGATTACAGCAAATCCAAGCATATTACAGCAGCAGCCTACTGTTGCTGCTCCTCCTGCAAGCGCAAGACCATTCCACACTTCCATAGAAATACTGCCATCTACTCCCGCAATGACAGCACCGCCGCTGATACCAACTGCCGCACAGATTGCCGCAGAACTAATCGGCAGGGTGAGGACAACACCAACGACAACAGAAATAATGATTCCCATGAAGAATGGCTGTAAATTCGTTGCCCATCCGATAAATGTTCCAAGCGAGTCACAAATTGTCTTAAAAATCGGTGCCAGTACCATCGCACATCCTACACCAACAATAATCGTTACCGCCGGAGTTACTAAAATATCAATCTTCGTCTCTTTAGAGACAAGTTTTCCTGCCTCGCAGGCAAGAATCGCTACAAATAATACAGCCAGCGGCCCACCGGATCCGCCTAAAGTATTCGTTGCCTGACCGACCGCACATAAAGAAAACAGTACCAGTGGAGGTGCATCTAACGCATAACCAATCGCTGCCGCCATCGCAACACCGGTTACCATCGTTGCATAGTTACCAATCTGCCATAAAATCCAGCAGAACCGATTCAGCATACTAAGTCCGGCAACCTTCGCTGCCAATTCTCCTGTATCCGTAATCGCTGCCAGCGCTGCCATCAGGCCAGTTGTTCCGACATTCTCTGCCAGTGTCTTAATAATCGTTCCAATTAAGAGAGACGCAAATAATCCAAGAGCCATCGCTCCCATCGCATCAATCGCATATCTCTTAAAAGAAATCTCTACATTCTTTTTTTGTAGAAAGCTCTTCTTTCCCGCACTTTGTGCTGTGTTGTTTTGATTCTTCATCTTTCCTGTCTCTTTCTCTTTCATTCTAACTATTTAAAATTTATTTTTCTGTGAACTACCAGATTGTGATTTAAATAGTCTTTTTCATTCTATAATAATCTTGTCCAAAATGCAATTTGTTTAAGTAAATTTTTTACAGTTTTATTTCTATTTCTTACTTGCTTTCTTGATAATATTATCAAAAATATCTTTTTTCTATTTCATTTTAAATACTTTTCAAAAAATCCCATTCTCATTTTCCTACTATTTATATATGTTTATCACATTTCATTTTTTCCTGGCAACGTTATCAAAATACACACTTGTTCCCAAAAATTATTTTTCATAAATAAACACAACACATGTAAAACAAAAAAAGCGCTTTACTTACGACAACGAGGGGTTAATGCAAATTATAAAAACTCTGGTTAAGAAAAACAACCTATATTTGTGGCCTGGAAACAATGGTTGAATGCGAGCGTTTAAGCGACATTCAACCTGCCGTGACGAAAGTCACAAATATAGGTTATTTCTTTTTCTAGTGGCGTCTCCTTCGCATGCGGCAACTTAGAAGTTATTTTCATCTTCGCTAAAACTAAGCCCCTTACTACTTCCACATGGTGTTGCATAATGAAGTTTTAACCAACCTGTTTTTCCGCCATATGTGAACCTTGCCCATCCATTTCTGCAATCAGGAGATTGAAATTTCGTGCATAATGGAACAGTTGTAAGCTGTTCGCTATCTTCCGTAGATGATTTTCGAAGCTTGATACCATTCTTACTTCCATCACATCTTTCTACTTGCCAGTATTTTGATGTATAGAATCCGACAACATTCATATCAATCCAACATTCCTTATTTTGATAATTTGTTCTTCCCCATCCATCTTCGACTTTTGAGATGGCTAGTTCCGTTCCGTATTTAACATCGGTAGCTGCAATATCTGTATCCTGTCCAGCTCCTGTATGTAATTTAATTGCTCGCTCATTTACAAAGACAGTATTTTCATTACTATTTTCCTTTACATAAAAATAGCATGTCTCTCCAGAGATTGTCCGAAGTCTGTCCATCCGGCACCATCCCTGACGATTACAAAAATCAATTTTTGCCCATTTTTCTCCATCTACCGTTTTTTCCTGTAATAGCGCACAGGGAACTCCTTCCTGTACTTTTCCTGCTTTTTTCTTTCCTCCCGGTTCTTTAAAAAGCTTAATATTATCAATATCTTTACTTTTCACTGTTACTACAGTATCAAAGTCGCCATTTTGTACCAGAGTCTTAGATGAATCTCCCTGTTCTGCGTTTTGACTATTTTTATTAGCCTGTGTTCCACTTTTATTTGAGGAAATCAGTCCAATCGCCAGCCCTCCTAAAAATAATATTACAATCAATGCTCCTGCTATAATAAATAGCATTTTTGAACGCACCTTTACTGGAGTCTGTATATAAGACGGCTGATCATATGAAATTGGCTCTCCCTGTAAATTTGACTGCTGTCCATAGACATTGGAATTCCCTTGTGGATATGACTGTGAACCATAGGCATTGAAATTCCCTTGTGGGTACGGTTGATGATTATAAGGATTTTGATTGCTCTGCTGACTATAGGGATTTTGACCCATCGGTGGATACGGTTGCCGACCATAGGGGTTTTGATTGCTCTGTTGATATGGATTATTATTGCCACTATACGGATTCTGCCCACCTTGCTGATATGGATTCCGACTGTGCGGATCAACCCAAGATTGTGAATCCTGTGATTGCCCATAGGGAGGTCGATTTCCCTGTGATTGATTGTACGACGATCGTTCATTAGAGGATCGTGCATGTTTCAGTTTTGGCTTTCTAACTTGATTTGAAAACACTATATTCTCTCTAAGCGGAACAGTCTGTTCTTCCTCTAATGGAATCGTTTTGTCATCCCAATTCGAACCATTTCTTCTTTCTTCGTCCATTGTTTTCTCTCCTTTATACTGCAAAAGTTTCAATTAGCTTACTACAATATCTCGACTTTCTACTTATACAGCTATTTTAATTATACTGTAACATATTTCCTGTGACATTCTCCCCCACCTGTAGGACGCCACTGAAAAAGTGGTCGTAAAATCATATATCTGATATAATTAAGGTATCATAATTGTCGGAGGTTGAAATGTTATCATCCCAACTTAAATTTAGCCTTAGTTATTATTCAGATTTATATGACATGATTGTTCCAAAAGATCATATTCTAAGAAAAATCAGGGAATTGGTCGATTTTTCTTTTATATATGATGAATTAAAAAATAAATATTGCCTTGATAATGGACGTAATGCAAAAAACCCTATATTGCTATTTAAATATCTGCTTTTAAAATATCTTTATAACCTTTCTGATAATGGTGTTGTTGAAAGATCACGATATGATATGTCTTTTAAATATTTTCTGGAATTAACGCCAGAAGAAGAGGTTATCCATCCTAGTCTTTTAACCAAATTCAGAAAGCAGCGTTTAAAAGATGAAAATATACTTGATCTGCTCATAAATAAAAGTGTAGAACTTGCCATAAATCAAGGTGTTTTAAAAAGCAATACTATAATTGTTGACTCAACTCATACAGAAGCCCGTTATCATAAAACTACTCAGAGAGAAATGTTGAAAAAAGCCTCTACTTCTTTAAAAGTAGCTTTAAAAGATTCTGATAAAGACATTTATCTGCCAGATGAACCTGAAAAACGAGCTTCTTTAGATGAGTATAATGAATACTGTCATGAATTATTAAACACAGTTCAGGAAAGTCCGTATTCAGAACTGCCAACGATTAAAGAAGAATCTTCTATGTTATCCGAAATTTTGGATAATCAGATTGATTGTTATGATCAATCCATTGACCCGGATGCCCGGATTGGCCATAAAACGGTCAATTCTTCTTTTTACGGATACAAAACTCATTTGGCCATGACAGATGAACGGATTATCACTGCAGCAACAATCACATCCGGCGAAGCATTTGATGGTCAGGAACTTCCAGTACTGGTTCAAAAAAGTAAAGCAGCAGGTGCAACCGTTAATGAAGTAATAGCAGATACCGCATATTCCACACTGGAAAATTTAAAAGATGCACAAAGCAATGACTATAAATTAATTTCAAAGCTTAACCCGAGCATCATAAAAGGGACTCGTTCAGAGGACGGCTTTATCTTTAATAAAGATGCGGATACCATGCAGTGCCCAGCAGGGCATTTGGCTATAAAATATCGAATTGACAAACGTAGTAATCAGAAAAAGAATACACGTATCAAATATTTTTTCGATATTAATAAATGCCATGTCTGTCCTTATCGTAATGGCTGCTATAAAGAAAATGCAAAAACCAAAACGTATAGTATCACTATTAAATCGGATTATCATAAAAATCAAGAGGCGTTTCAAAAAACACAATATTTCAAGGAACGTTTCAAAACCCGCTATATGATAGAGGCAAAAAATAGTGAATTAAAAAATATACACGGATATAGTCGTTGTGATGCTGCTGGACTATCAAACATGCAACTTCAAGGAGCAGTATCAATATTTGCAGTCAATTTAAAACGAATTTTAAAACTAAAGGGAGAAGTCTGCCCAAATGAGAAAAAATAGGAAAATTCATCTCTCAAAAGGGTAGATTTTGCATCCCTCAAAACACTATTTTAGCAATATTTTATTATCAAGGAATATTTTGGCATATATTTGACGCCCTGTGATACTAAACTTACCACTTTTTCAGTGGCGTCCTACAGGTGGGGGAGGATGTCACGAATAGTAAGTCTGATACACAGGCGATGGAAACGAAAAATTTTGGACAAACAGTAGGAGGTATATTCTATGCCATTGAAAATTGTTAGAAATGATATTACAAAAATGAATGTTGATGCAATTGTCAATGCAGCTAATACATCTCTATTAGGAGGTGGCGGGGTAGATGGATGCATTCATCGTGCTGCCGGCCCAGACCTTCTTGAGGAATGTAGAATGCTCCATGGATGTCAGACAGGGAATGCTAAAATTACAAATGGATATCGTCTTCCCTGTAAATATGTCATTCACACAGTTGGACCAATCTGGCTGGATGGAAAACATCAAGAACAAAAACTTTTAGAATCCTGCTATGATACATCACTGAATCTGGCGAAGGAATATGGCTGTGAATCGGTTGCTTTTCCTCTGATTTCTTCTGGAATTTATGGCTATCCAAAAGATCAGGCATTAAAAGTTGCTGTAGATATCATTGGAAATTTTCTACTGGAAAATGAGATGACAGTCTTCATTGTAATTTTTGACCGGAAGGCATATCAGATTAGCGGAAAGTTGTTTGCGGATATTACAGCTTATATAGATGACCGATATGTGAAAGAACACTCGGACAGTCGGGAAGAACAGAGATGGCGATCAGAGCCGCTTATTGGAGAAAGTTGTTTCGGGTCAGCAGTGGAGAGGATGGAAGCGAAGCCAAGCTATAATGCGATAAGCAGCAGGACTCTGGAGGATGCGTTGAATCAGATAGATGAAAGTTTTTCGGAAATGCTGCTTCGTAAAATTGACGAATCCGACATGACAGATACACAGTGTTACAAGAAAGCAAATATTGACCGGAAACTTTTTTCTAAAATCCGCTCGAATAAATTTTATAAACCGTCTAAAACGACAGTGCTGGCATTTGCTCTGGCATTGGAACTGCCAATTGCAGAAATGCAGGATATGCTTGGTAAGGCGGGATTTACTTTGTCTCGTTCAAGCAAGTTTGATATTATTGTAGAATATTTTGTTGAACAGGGTAATTATAATGTATATGAAATCAATGAAGCATTGTTTGCTTTTAATCAGAGTCTGATTGGATCATAAAACAATGAATGTTGTTTAATGTCGCTTTCTATGCGACCACTTTCTAAAAGAAAATCGTTATACTATGGCTGCAAGGTACGAAACCGAGCAGCCATTTTTTTGACCAGGTAAATACTAGAGCGTGTTTGAAAAATCATTCCGGCAACCTGCACGTCCCAATTTGCGGTATATTTTGCCTTCATTCAGTTGACGTAGCCCGCTACGCCGCCCTCATTCAGGCGAAATCTCCCACAAATTGTAACGCATATCTTACAGAAAGCATTTTTCAAACACGCTCTAGGACAGTAAACCTAATAGCGAGATTTTCAGGAGGTAAGGTATAATGAGAAAGAATTTAACAGAAATCGTTTTTATCCTTGATCGTAGTGGATCTATGAGTGGACTGGAGCAAGATACAATCGGAGGATTTAATTCTATGATTAATCAGCAGAAAAATGCAGATGGCGAAGCATTGGTTTCTACGATATTGTTTGACAATGTAAGTGAAGTTCTGCATGACCGCATAAATGTAAAGGACATCCAGCCCCTGACCGATCACGATTATATGGTTCGGGGATGTACAGCATTGTTAGATGCTATTGGCGGAGCGATACATCATATTGGAAATATTCATAAGTATGCAAGACGGGAAGACATTCCGGAACATACAATGTTTGTTATCACAACGGATGGAATGGAGAATGCCAGCCGCTATTATAGTAGCAATAAAGTGAAACAGATGATTGAGCGGCAGAAAATAAAATATGGCTGGGAGTTTCTATTCCTTGGAGCCAATATTGATGCTGTGGAGACAGCCAGTTTATTTGGCATTGATGAGGACAGAGCAGTTAACTATCAATGTGACAGCGAGGGAACTGCTCTAAATTATGAAGTAATCAGTGAGGCGATCAGTGCTGTCCGATGCAGTGTACCATTGGGTTCAAACTGGAAAAAGCGCATTGACGAGGATTTTAAAAAACGTGGCAATCGTGAGTAAGTAATTTTCTATGGTTCTTGTACCTGTAGATAAAGTTCTGCGTTCTTGTTGTCCCTCTGTATGTGTGCTATAATTATTAAATTTAGAGAAAGCTGTGAAAGAAGGTGCAGATGGTATCCTGCTGGCCCCGGCAAATTCGAATTCACTGGTAGATAGCTGTGAGAAAGTTAGAAAGAAAAAGATTCCAGTTGTTTTAATTGATTCTTCGATTAACAGTACAGAATTTGATGTCTGCTACATGACTGACAACATAGATGCGGGGGAGATGGCAGCGAAAGAAATGCTTACGATGCTGCATGATACAGACAATTCTCCGCAGAAATCATTAGAGGTTGGAATCTTGTTGTCGTCAGATGCTTCACAGGCGATGGTAAATCGGGTTTCGGGATTCTTAGATTACTGGGCAAAATACGCACCAACAAAATGGGAGATTACAAAAGATATTGCTTTAAATGGCGGGGATGTGAAAAAAGCAGAGTCGGATGCAGCGAAATTATTGAAGAAAAATGAGAATATAAAGGGAATTTATGGATGTAATAATACATCTACAGTGGGGATAGCAAAGACACTTACAAAACAAAAACGAACGGATATTGTTATGGTCGGATTTGATATGGCAGAGGAGACAAAACAGTTTATTAAAGACTCGGATTATCGAGGAGTTTCCTTAATGCAAAAACAAGACCAGATGGGATATCTGGGAATAGGGACTTTGAATTCCCTTATCAATGGAAAAAAATCCGAGCAAAAATATTTTGATACCGGGGTTATTATGATTGATTCTGATTATCTTATGGAGAAAGGTGTTTCATGAAAAATCGAAGAAAAAATATGAAAAAAAGAGGGGTGCCGCTTGCTTTATATCTGACAGTTTGTCTGGCGATTATTGTGTCCGCATATTTTCACTTGAGCAGGGTCGCACAGAATTTTAATACGCAGCAACTGGAATTGATTACCGGACTGTATGCAGAAAAAATGAATGAATCAATGGAATATCTTCAAAACTATGTAAAAGAAGATGTGAAAATGATTCAGGCAATGGAGAATAAGGAGCCGGAAAAGATTCAGAAACGTTTAGAAAAGAACCTGAATCAGAAAATGTTTTGCAATGTCGGATTCATTTTAAAGAATGGAGAGGTGTATGGCAGTAAATGTGCCGTCGCGGATATCAAAAAGAAGAACTTTGATAAGCAGGCATTAAGTTCAGCAATTTCCTTTAACTCTGACCCTTATCAGTCAAGCGAAACCGGAAATATGATTATGACCGTATTTGTTCCGGTAGCAGGTGACTCGCAGATACGTATTCTCTATGTATCCATTATGATAGAGCAGCTCAGGAAGTTGGGGGTCTATGAATTATTGCAGGGAAAAATCAGTGTTCATCTGTTAAAAGTAGATTCAGAAAACTTTATTACCTGCATCAGCAGTAATGAGGATACGACAGCCAATGGCTGGAATAATCTTTTACTGCAGCAGAAATACTTTAAATACGATGAAAATTATTCTTATAAACAATGGATAAAAGACATGCGTTCTGCTAAGAGAGAAGGAAGATTTGCTGCACAGATCAAAGGAGAAGACTCTACCATATCTTATCGCAGTATTTCAGGAATGCCAGGCTGGTATGTTGTCGTTGAACTGATTAATAAAAATATTTCGGATATTACCCAGCGTTTCTCCGTATGGGGTGGTGTCTATGGAAGCATACTGGTTGGATTCACTATTTTGTATATGTTAACGATTCTTCTTATGGAGAAAAAAGAAAAGAAACGTTATATAGGCTTATCAAGCACAGACGCCCTGACAGGAATCCTAAACCGCAGAGCATTTCAGGTAGAATTAGAAGAACAAATCCGTAAAAAAGAACCGGGATTTTTCATATTTATTGATGTAGATAACTTTAAATCCTATAACGACACCTACGGACATAATAACGGAGATTTATGCCTGAAACACTTCGCCAAAGCAATACAGGAATGTTTCCCGGAAGGAAGTATACTTGGCAGATATGGTGGAGATGAATTCGTGGTTTATCTAAAAGATGTTACAAAAGAATCTGTATATATTTATATGGAAAAATTCCAGAAAATGATTGAAGATCTGACTCTTGCAACAGGTGAGCAGGTACATTTGTCAGCCAGTGCCGGAGGCGCGGCATTCCCTGAACAGGGAGAAGACTTTATCTCGTTGTGCAGAAGTGCTGACGTAGCATTATATAATGTGAAACAGAATGGTAAAGCGGCTTTTAAGATAAAATAGGAGGTCGCAGCAGGTAAGGGAGACTGGATTCGCTCAAGTATTATGCCCGCAGAGCGAGATAATCCGCAGACTGCCAGATAAGAAAAAACATTGGAGAAGTTTATGAATACAAGAGAAGAAGCAATAAAATATGGTTTATCCTTTGCGAATACCTATGTAGAAGCACCATTTCGTGATCAGAACTGGCAGCTTGTACGGGTGAAGGGAAGTAAGAAAGCATTTCTGTGGGTTTATGAAAAGGATGGATTCATTCATTTGAATGTGAAAGTAGAGCCAGAGTGGAGAGACTTCTGGAGAGAGGTGTATTCATCAGTTATTCCGGGGTATCACCAGAATAAAAAGTATTGGAATACGCTTATCCTTGACGGAACGATACCGGAAAAAGAAGTGAAACGAATGATTACAGAAAGTTACGATATTGTAACAGACAGCCCGACAAAGAGAATCTATGAGGCAGTAAAAAAGATTCCAAAAGGACACGTTGCAACTTATGGACAGGTAGCGGCAATGGCTGGAAATCCGAAAATGTCACGAGCAGTCGGTAATGCCCTCCACAAAAACCCTGATCCAGAAAATATCCCATGTTTTCGTGTTGTAAACTCTAAAGGAGAACTCGCAGGAGCATTTGCATTTGGCGGAGAAGGAGAGCAGGCGAAACGCTTGGAGGAAGACGGCGTAGAGGTAAAGAACGGGAAAGTAGACCTAAAAAAATTTGGGATAAATAGTAATTAGCACAGGCAAGGAAGCTGTCTTTGGCGGCATTTGCTCCAGTACCAACGAATAGAAACCAGAAAATCAAATCACAGCCTGTTGGAAAAAATTCTCAACAGTATTTTTATGCCGGTTGGCAGAATGTTCTTGAAATTGAGGTTCTGTAAAAAGAACCGGAGAAGAAAAATCATAAAGACTAAAGAAATATAAGCGTATTAAATTGAGGTGCAGATGGAATCCTCAAAATGGAAGTATTGAAAATCTGAGTTACTGCAGGCCAAACAGACGCCACGAGAAAGAAAAACCTATATTTGTGATTTTCGTCGCTGCGGGTTGGTCTGTTTGTTCCTCCTCCCTACAAATCACTATTTATCTCTTGTTAACTTGTGAATCCATTTATAGCTTCGGAATCTCAAGAAAATCGGAAGTCCCTTAAATATCTGGTCAGACTGCAGGCAGATCACTACCGCAGGAATCGGCCATTTCCACCAAAAAGCAGCGGAGAGAGACAGTGGAAGTACAATGCCCCAGGTACTGATCATATTGACATAGAGTGAAAACTTTGTATCCCCTGCACCACGGATGATTCCAGAACCAACAGGCATCTGGTATGCCATACCAACCATAACTATTGCCATAATGATAATGAGCTGTTCTGCAAGTTGAGCTGCTGTCGGACTTAATGTATACTGTGCCAAAAGGAAATCTTTTGTGAAATAAAGAACGGCACCAAGAATTATTCCAATGCCTACATCAAGTACAGAAAGTGTTCTTGCCGCAGCTTTTACCTCGTCCAAATCTCCCTTGCCGACTGCCTTACCCATCATAACGGAAGAAGCAGAGGACATAGCAAGTACAACAACTTTCATATACTGATAAAATGTACTTGCAACAGAATTTGCCGCGATTGCATCGGAACTCAAATGCCCGAGAATCGCTGTCTGCATCGGTACGGAAATCGCCCATAACATGCCGGATATGAAGACAGGAACAGCCACTTTCACATAATCCGAACGCAATAATTTATCAATGTGAAATACTGCCTTGTCTGAAAATAACTTTAACTTTTTATCTATTTTTATCACATAAATAAATACAATAAGGAATTCTAAACATCTCGATATCATTGTACCAATCGCTGCACCTCTGATTCCTAATTCAGGGAAGCCAAATCGCCCGTAAATCAAAGTATAGTTAATACTTACATTTACGACTAAAGAAACACACGATATCACAAATGCAATTCGTACCGTCTCCACACTGCGAAGCGCAGACAGAAGCACCTGTGTCACAAGATACAAAAGAAATGTATACTTTATAATCTGCAAATAACTTCCTGCCTCAGACAAAATCGCCGTATCAGACGTAAAAAATCCTAAAATTGCGCCTGAAAACAGTGAACATAAAAGAATCAAAAAGATTCCCAGACAAAATGCAATCTTTAAAACTATTCCCGTAATCTGCCGGATTGGTTCCATCCGTTTCTGTCCCCAATATTGCGAGGCAATAACAACCAGCCCATCACCGATAACAACTGCCGCCTGTTGGATAAGGAAAAATACCTGATTTACCAACGACGCACCAGAAAGAGCATTCTGACTGTACGCTCCAAGCATGATGTTATCGGCCATATTCACGCTATAAGAAATAAGGTTCTGCAATGAAATAATAATAAGCAGCGGAAATAATGCTGCGTAAAAATTTTTATCGTGGGAGAAAAATGTTTTTTTCATAAAAAATAGCCTTTCTGTAGATATAAATCAGTATCAGTGGGGCATTCTTGAACTTCTGTCTTCTTCCTCAAATCTCTCCAACTGATTTCCCGAGCTGCCAATGAGCAGAACTCAGGGAGATAAATAAAGCATATTTGTGACTTTAGTCGCTGCGGTTTGAATGCTCGCTTTACGCGCTCGCATCCAAACCTTGCTCCGAGGCCACAAATATGCTTTATTTATCTCCCTGAGTTCGTCTGCTTCGCCAGCTCGGTAAATCAGGCTTTTTTTGCTCCGAAATATTCTTTGGTGAGCTTTACAACTGTTCCCGATAAGAGGAATACAGCAATCAAGTTCGGTATGGACATAAGTCCGTTAAATGTTTCTGCGATACTCCATAATAATCCCAAGTCTACCGTTGCTCCGAGAATCGCAACAAGTGAGTAGACAATCATAAACGGACGAATTGTTTTTGTCCCAAAAAGGAATTCGATGCAGCGAGAGCCGTAAAGTCCCCATCCGATTGTAGTGGAGAATGCGAAACAGCAAAGTGCAATGGCTGTAAAGATGGATACCCATCCGCCATAAGTTGCAGTGAAGCCCTGAATGGTCAGTTCAGCACCGGCTGTTTGTCCGTAAGGAACATTAATGCCGCTGCATAAAATAATTAAGGCGGTCAGTGTACAGATAACGATTGTATCTGTAAATACTTCAAAGATACCGAATAATCCCTGTTTTACAGGCTGGGAGGTATCTGCTGTTGCGGGAGCGATGGAGCCGGTACCAAGACCCGCTTCGTTAGAGAAAATACCTCGTGATACACCCTTTTTCATACTGGTGAATAAAGTCCCTACCATTCCACCGGTAAATGCTGCCGGATGAAATGCTCCTTCAAAAATAGACTGGAATACAGCCGGTATCTGCTGTATGTTTAAAATAACAACACCAAGTCCGAGAAGGATGTAAAGCAGCGCCATAAATGGAACTAAAGTTTCTGTTACTTTTCCGATTCGGCGGATACCACCGATAAGAATTAAGGCAACAGCGATAGCAATAACAATACCGATTACAAGGTTGATGGTAGAAAGACTGCCTGATGAAGCAAGGTTAAAGTTGAGCATCAGTGAATCAATTGCAGTTACGATTGTGTTGACCTGTGTTGCATTTCCTGTACCAAATACGGTCAGAACACCGAAAAGGGAAAAGAGAAAAGCAAGCCAGTGCCAGTGTTTGGAAAGTCCATTTTTGATATAGTACATTGGACCGCCAACCCAGTCACCCTGTGAGTTTTTTTCACGGAAGTGTACAGCGAGTGTTACTTCAGAATATTTGGTACACATTCCAAGAAGGGCGGATATCCACATCCAGAAAACGGCGCCTGGTCCGCCAATCGTGATTGCACCGGCTACACCGGCAATATTTCCTGTTCCAACGGTTCCGGCAAGTGCGGTACATACCGCCTGAAACGGAGTGATTGATCCATTCGCGGCTTCTGATTTATCAAAAATCCGTCCTAAAGTATTTTTGATAGAGTAAGGAAACTTTCGAATCTGAATGAATCCTGTTCGAAAACTGAGATAAAGTCCAACACCAATGATACAGACCATTGCTGGAATACCCCAGATAAAGTTGTTAACAGCGCTGTTAACGGCTTCTATTGTTTTTAGCATTAGTACAGTCCCCCTTTAGCTTACTAAAGTAAAGATTATACCATTGTTTTATTAAATAACGCAAGAGTTTTACTCTTGTTTTTTTCTGAAATTTGTTTTATACTGTAAAAAGTTCAATATAAGACTAGAGCGTGTTTGAAAAATGCTTTCTGCAAATTGCGATGTGCAGGTTGCTGGAATGATTTTTCAAACACGCTCCAGGGGAGCTTGTCGTTTTAGGAAGCTGAGAGTAAGGTTGTGCCTTAGACCCTTGAACCTGTTTGGATAATGCCAGCGTGGAAGAGTTTGCAAAAGAACTTTCAATAAAAAGTTTATCAGGAAGATTTTAAAAGCAGCGTCAGCATTATTTGCTGGCCTTTTTCTTT
>ENA-OPDH01001985-OPDH01001985.1-human-gut-metagenome-genome-assembly--contig:-NODE-1985-length-13947-cov-3.610207_pt1 | contig 13947 bp, 10 predicted proteins | sample MGYA00241260_ERZ501500 | MGnify/ENA primary metagenome ERZ501500 (study PRJEB25962, sample SAMEA2042519) | human gut metagenome | biome: human gut; feature: human-associated habitat; material: faeces...
CGGTGATCGTGGATGAGATGGCCATGGTGGACCTGGCGCTGTTCTCCGCTCTGCTGCGGGCCCTGCGGCCCGGCACCCGGCTGGTGCTGGTGGGGGATGCGGACCAGCTGCCCTCCGTGGGGGCGGGAAATGTGTTTTCCGACCTGATCCGCAGCAAAAAGATCGAGACTGTGTTTCTCCGGGAGGTGTTCCGGCAGGCGGAGCAGTCCGCCATCATCCGCAATGCCCACGCCGTCAACAGCGGCCGCCCCCCGGAGCTTGGCAGCGGCCAAAACGACTTCTTTTTCCTGTGCCGCCGGGCCCCGGATCGTCTGGTGCAGACGGTGGTGGACCTATGCCGCACCCGCCTGCCGGACAACATGGGCATCCCCGCCGATCAGATCCAGGTGCTGTCCCCCACCCGCCGGGGCCTCACCGGCACCGTGAGCCTGAACCGGGCGCTGCAGGCAGCTTTGAACCCCCCTGCCCCGGACAAGCACCAGAAGACGTGGGGGGAGCTGACCTTCCGGGAGGGGGACCGGGTCATGCAGACCCGCAACAACTACGACGTCCTCTGGCAGAAGGACGACGGGGAAATGGGCACCGGTATCTTCAACGGCGACGTGGGGGTCATTCAGGAAATTGACCCCGGCGGCGAGCTGGTGACCATCCGCTTCGATGACCGCACCAGCGTCTATACCCCGGATCTGCTGAGCCAGCTGGACATGGCCTACGCCATGACCGTACATAAGGCGCAGGGCAGCGAATACCGCGGCGTTGTGTTCGTCGGCGCGAACTGTGCGCCGTCGCTGATGGTGCGCGGCGTGCTCTATACCGCTATCACCCGCGCGCGCGAGCTGCTCGTCATCGTCGGCGACGATTCCGCCGTGAACAAAATGGCGGAGAACGACCGCCGCAGCCGTCGGTACAGCGGCCTCAAGTGGCGGCTTCGGAAGGGTGGGGAGGAAAAATGAGCTTTTTGGAATCGCTTGCGTCCTTACTTTTTCCACCGCGCTGTGCCTTCTGTGGAAAACCCGGCGTTCACGGCGTGTGTTCTGAGTGCGAAAAGGCGCTCCCCTACTGCAAAACGCCGCTCCATGAGAGAGCGGAGATCGGCGCGTGCCTTGCCCCGCTCAAGTACGAGGGCATCGTGCGCGAGGCGCTGCTGAACTACAAATTCCACGCGGGACAGAGCCGCTGCACGGGCTTTGGCGATGTTTTAGCGCAGGCCGCCGCCGAGCATTTTGGCGGGGAGTTCGACTTAGTTACCTACGTCCCCGTGTCGAAAAAACGCAAACAAGAGCGCGGCTACGACCAGTCGTATCTCTTGGCGCGCGAGACCTGCCGCCACTGGAGCGTCGCGCCGGAAACGCTGCTGCAAAAGACGAAGGACAACGTCGCGCAGTCGTCGCTTTCGTCCCGCGAGGAGCGGCAGAAAAACGTCGTCGGCGCATACGTTGCCGTCAATGAGGACAAGATCAAGGGTCAGCGCATTCTGCTCATCGACGATATCCTCACCACCGGCGCCACGCTGCGCGAAGCCGCGAGAGTTTTACGGGAAGCTGGCGCGGAAAAAGTCATCTGCGCCACCCTCGCCGCGGCGGACGAAGACTAAAGTCTTCAAAAAAGAGGCGACGCCTCTTTTTTGAGAAAGTTTCGCTGCGCTTCGTGCCTCACAGGTTCGACACGCGCTCCGCGCAAAGTGTTTTTACCCACGTACACGCCGCGGGTAAAAACGATTCAAATGTTTCGCGTCTGCGGACGCGAAAATCAGCGGCGCAGGGGTATGTTTTTCCTTATTTTCCCCTGATACCGTGCGGAAAATCGCGCACAATGCTATTGCAAACTCAATTTCGAGCCGTTATAATAAAAACATCATGGGAAAGTATGAGCATCGCTCATTTTAGTTTTCAGAAAAATAAGAGGTAACACGCTATGTTTTCTTTTACCAAAGACATCGGCATGGATCTGGGCACCGCGTCGGTGCTGATCTACATTAAGGATAAAGGCATCGTGCTCAACGAGCCCTCGGTCGTGGCGCTCGACAAGAACACCGGCAAGCTCTTAAAGGTCGGCGCGGATGCGCAGGCCATGCTGGGCCGCACGCCGGGCAACATCATCGCCATCCGTCCCCTGCGCGAGGGCGTCATCTCCGACTACGAGGTCACTGAGCGCATGATCAAGGAATTCCTGCATAAAGTCATGGGCTTCCAGCTCTTCAAGCCGCGCATCATCATCTGCGTTCCCTCCGGCATCACCGAGGTCGAGGAGCGCGCGGTCATCGACGCGGGCATTCAGGCCGGCGCGCGCCGCGTCTACCTCATTGAAGAGCCTGTCGCCGCCGCCATCGGTGCGGGCATCGACATCACCCAGCCCGAGGGCCACATGATCATCGACATCGGCGGCGGTACGTCCGATATCGCGGTCATTTCGCTCTCCGGCGTCGTCGAATCGTCCTCCATCAAGATCGCAGGCGACCAGTTCAACGAGGCCGTCGTCAAGTATATGCGCCGCAAGCACAACCTGCTGGTGGGCGAGCGCACCGCCGAGGAAATGAAGAAGCAGATCGGCTGCGTCTTCCCGCCGGAAGAGGAAATGACCATGGAGGTCAAGGGCAGAAGCCTTATCACGGGCCTTCCCGAGCTCATCTCCGTCTCGTCTGCGGAAATGCTCGAGGCCTTTGAAGAGCCCGTCGAGCGCATCATGGAGGAGGTCCACCTCGTGCTTGAAAAGACCCCGCCCGAGCTCGTGGCCGATATTTCGAACAACGGCATCGTCATGACCGGCGGCGGCAGCTTAGTCCGCGGCTTTGATAAGCTCGTCACCGCCCGCACCGGCATCCACGCCATGGTGGCCGAGAACGCCATCCAGTGCGTGGCCGAGGGCACGGGCAAGAGCCTCGACAGCATTCAGGACATGCAGGACGGCACGATGAACCTGAGCCGCCGCAAGCAGATCAACTAAGAAAATTCGGGAGGATATCATGGCGGTCTTATCAAATCTCCAGCCGGAAAAGGTATTCTACTATTTTGAAAAGCTCTGCTCCGTTCCCCACGGCAGCGGAAATACGAAGCAAATCAGCGACCTGTGCGTCGGCTTTGCGAAGGAATTGGGCCTTAAATACCGTCAGGAGGCGTGCAACAACGTCATTATCTGGAAGAACGGCTCTTGCGGCTATGAAAACGCCGCGCCCATTATCTTGCAAGGCCATATCGACATGGTCTGCGCCAAGACCGAGGACTGCACCAAGGACATGACGCGCGACGGGCTCGACGTCCGTACCGACGGCGAATGGGTCTGGGCAGACAAGACGTCGCTTGGCGGCGACAACGGCATCGCCGTTGCGATGATCCTCGCGATTTTATCCGACGAAACGCTCCCCCATCCCCCCATCGAGGCGGTCTTCACCGTCGACGAGGAGGTCGGTATGGACGGCGCGTTCGCGCTGGACTGCTCGGACTTGAAGGGCAAAAAGCTTTTGAACCTCGACTCTGAGGAAGAGGGCGTTTTCACCGTGTCCTGCGCAGGCGGCGTGCGCCTTGACTGCACGCTCGAACTCAAGCAGGAGCGCGCGGACGGCATGACCGGCTACCGCGTGACGATCTCGGGTCTCAAGGGCGGCCACTCCGGCATGAACATCAATCAGGGCCGCGGCAACGCCAACTGCCTGATGGCGCGCACGCTGTATAGCGCGATGGAGCGCTGCCCGTCGCTGCGCGTGAGTGATCTCACGGGCGGACAGTTCGACAACGTCATCTGCCTGCGCGCCGACGCGCTTGCCGCAGTCTCCGCGGCTGATGCGCCCGCGTTCGAGGCGTTCATCAAGGAATTCGACGCAACGCTCAAAAATGAGTACGCCGTTACCGACGGCGGCATTTCCCTCGTGTGCGAAAAGGCTGACGTTCCGGTCGCATTCTCCGCAGCGGACACGTCGAGACTGCTGCATGTGCTCCTTGCCCTGCCGCAGGGCGTGCAGGAGATGAGCGCCGACTTCCCCGGTCTTGTGCAGACTTCTCTCAACCTCGGCGTGATGCGCACGGACGAGCACGGCGTGAAGTGCTCCTTCTCCGTCCGCTCCTGCATCGCCTCGCAGAAGGATATGCTCATTCAGCGCGTGAAGGCCATCGTCGAATTCGGCGGCGGCACCGTGGGCGAGCGCAGCAACTATCCCGGCTGGCAATACGACCGCGATTCTGCCCTCCGCAAGGAGATCGAAGCGGTCTACCGCGACCTCACCGGCCACGACGGGAAGATCGAAGCCACCCACGGCGGCCTTGAATGCGGACTCTTCATCGAAAAGATCCCCGGCCTCGACGCGCTGTCCATGGGACCGGAGCTGCACGATGTGCATTCGGTGGAGGAGAGGCTGAACGTCGCCTCGACGGAGAGGGTTTACAAACTCGTTTGTGAAGTTCTCAGGAGAAGTAAATAAGTTCCCGCTACGCGGGAGCTGATGGTTTCCCCTGCACAGGGGAACGAAACAAAGGGGGCCATTCTCTTTCGCGAAAGAGAATGGCCCCCTTTGGAACCCCAAGAGAAAGGCTTTTGATTGGCAGTCTCAGGGTTGAATAACCTTTATGCCTCCGGAGTGGAAATGCCTGCGCGCGGCAATAAAAAAAGGAGCCTCTTTCGAGGCTCCTTTTTCAGTGGCATCAGCCATTATATCCAAAGAAATTATTGAAGAAATCCCAGGGATTGGAGTAGTAGCCGTTGCCGCCGTTGCCGTACCCGCCGTTACCATTGTAGCTGTTGTCGGTGCTCTGGTCGGAATTGTTCGTTTCCGCCGATTCGGGAACAGCGTCGAAGGTGAGCTCTACCTCGATCGTCTTACCCTCGCGGTAGACGGTCAGCGTCACGGTGTCGCCCGCGCTGTAGCTCTTCTTGGCCGCGACGAGGTCTTCATAGGATGCAATATCCTTGTCGTCCATCTTCGTGATGACATCGCCGAGCTTGAGCCCCGCCTTGTCGGCGGCGCTGTCCGGGTCAACGGAGCAGACGAAGACGCCCTCGGTCACGTCGTAGCGGTACTGCTGCGCCATCTGCGCGGTCATGTTCTGCGGCGTGATGCCCATGTAGGCCTTGCTCGTCACATAGCCGTTTGCCATGATGTCCTTGACGAGAGAGACCACGTCGTTGATGGGAATGGCGAAGCCGATGCCCTCCACGGTGGTGTTGGAGTAACTCGAATACTTGGCCGACACGATGCCCACGACCTCGCCGTAGCTGTTGAAGAGCGGGCCGCCGGAGTTGCCGGGGTTGATGGAGCAGTCGACCTGAATCATGTTGAACGGTGTACCGTCCACATTGATGGCGCGGTTCACGCAGGAGACGATGCCCTCGCTCATCGAGAACGTCAGCTCGCCGAGGGGATTGCCGACAGCGGCGACGGATTCGCCGATGGCAAGCTTGCTCGAATCGCCCAGCACCACGGGCGTCGCGCCCGTCACGTCGATCTTGAGAACGGCGATGTCGTAGTCCTTATCGCTGCCGATGACGGTCGCGTCATACGTTTCGCCGTTGTAGAGCGTCACCTTCACGGTGCTCGCGCCGGAGATAACGTGGTGGTTCGTGAGAATGTAGCCGTCCTCCGTGATGAAAAAGCCCGTGCCGCTCGCGGCGGTCTGCACGGTCTGGCCGAAGTAGTTGGTCGTGGCGGAAACGTTGATGGACACCACGCTGTTGACGTTCGAGGCATAGACCTCCGACATCGACATCTGCGTCTTGCCGTCGACCTTGACGGTCTGCACCTGCGCGACCTCGCGGTCGCTGACCTGAACGCTCGTCTTGTTCACCTTGGTCGTCGCGCCGCTCACGCCTGCGCCGATGAAGCCGCCGACGAGCGCGCACACCAGCGCCAGCGCCACGATCTTGCCGGAAAGACCGCTGCCGCCCTTTTTCTTCGGGCTGCCGCCGGGATTCTTATCCCACGGGTCCTCGGCGTAGTTCTTCGTGTCGATCGGGGCGTTGGGGTTCTGCTCGTCGCCCTTGCGATAGCTGTAGTGATACAGGTTGTTTTCGTCTTCGTACATGATGATGACCTCCTATGGACTGAGACCCTTGCTGGCAGCCTCTTTGCTTTCGATGGTGCTATCATAGGGCATATTTATGTATATTTCTTGAACGCTATTTGACGATTTCTTAAATTCCCGATGACTTTTTTAAGAATCTGTGATAATCGCGCGATTCCCCTTGCGATTTATTTCCCGTCATACTAAAATGAAACGCGACTGAAGAAAAAGGAGGCGGCGCACATGCTTCGCATCGACAATCTGAAGCTCCCCGTGGGGGCAAAGGAAGACAAGCTGTGCGCGGCCTGCGCGCACGCGCTGCGCGTGAGCGAGGAGGCGCTTGTTTCCGTTCATCTCCTGCGCCGCTCCATCGACGCGCGCGAGGGCGTGAAGCTCGTCTGCTCCTGCGCGGTCGAGGTCAAAAACGAATCCGGCGTTTTACGGCGCTGCAAGAATAAGAATGTGCAGCCCTACGCGCCGAAGAAATATACGCCGCCCGCGCCTGTTTCAGCGCCGGAGGTCTCCCCTGTCGTTATCGGCGCGGGGCCCGCGGGCCTTTTCTGCGCGCTGCTGCTGGCCCGCTGCGGCGCAAGACCCATTTTATTAGAGCGCGGGCGCGCGGTCGAGCAGCGAAAGCGCGATGTCGAGCACTTCTGGCGCACGGGCGAGCTTGATCTGACCTCGAACGTGCAATTTGGCGAAGGCGGCGCGGGCGCATTTTCCGACGGCAAGCTCAACACCGGCACAAAGGACCTGCGCCACAGCTATATTTTAGAGGAGTTCGTCCGCTTCGGCGCGAGCGAGGATATTTTAGTCGACGCCAAGCCTCATGTCGGCACCGACAAATTATATGTGGTGCTGCAAAATCTCCGCCGCGAGATCATCGACCGCGGCGGCGAAGTTCGGTTTTCCCACGCCGTTGTGGATATCGAGCAGAACAGCGGCAGCGTCACGGCGCTGCGCGTGAGCGCCCCCGAGGGGGAGTACACGCTGCCCACAAAGCACGTCGTGCTCGCGCCCGGCCACAGCGCGCGCGATACGTTCGAAATGCTGCAAAAGCGCGGCGTGCCGATGGAGCCCAAGCCCTTTGCCGTCGGCGTGCGCATCGAGCACCGCCAGCGCGACATGGACTTAGCGCAATATAAGGAGGCGGCGGGCACGCCCGGCCTCCCACCCACGTCGTACAAGCTCTCCTGCCACACGGAAAAGGGGCGCGGCGTGTTCTCGTTCTGCGTCTGCCCCGGCGGCGAGGTCGTCGCCGCCGCGTCGGAGGAAAAGCGCGTCGTGACAAACGGCATGAGCGAATTTGCGCGCGACGGCGAGAACATCAACGGCGGACTTTTGGTCTCCGTTACGCCGGAGGATTTCCCGTCCGGCGATACCCTCGCGGGCGTCCAGTTTCAGCGCGAGCTGGAGGACGCGGCCTATCGCCTTGGCGGTGGAAATTACGCCGCCCCCGCCCAGCGGGTCGAAGATTTTCTCAAGCATCGCCCGTCAACGGGAGCGGGAAAGGTCGTGCCGACCTATCTTCCCTCCGTCCGCTGGTGCGACCTGCACGGCTGTCTCCCGCCCTTTGTGTGCGAGGCGCTCGAGGAGGGCCTTCCGATGCTGGGGCGGAAATTAAGGGGCTTCGATGCGCCCGACGCCGTTTTGACGGCGGTGGAGACGCGCTCTTCGTCGCCTGTGCGCATCGTGCGCGACAACTTGAGTTTTCGATCCGCCCTGCGCGGTCTGTATCCCTGCGGCGAGGGCGCGGGCTACGCCGGCGGCATCATGAGTGCCGCGGCCGACGGCCTGCGCGTCGCAGAAGTGATTTTGGAGGAATTGAACCATGAATGAAAAAATCGGCGTCATCATCGACTTCCTGACTCCGGCATACGAAAAGACGCTGCGCGACACCGCCGCACGCTGCGGCTACGACATCGTCTTCTTCCCCTCGTCCAAGGCGGCGGAGGGCAATGTGGACGACTGTACGATCCTCTACGGCCATCCGTCCCAGCGTGTTATCGCGGGCGCACGCGATCTCAAGTGGTACGCGAGCTGCTGGGCGGGCGTGGACCGCTTCTGCCGCGACGACCTGTATCAGAATCCCGGCTGCCTGCTGACGAACGCCTCGGGCGCTTACGGCACGACGATCGCCGAGCATTCTGTCATGGTCTCGCTGATGCTGCTGCGCCGCCAGATGGAATACACCGAGATCATCCGCGAGGGCGGCTGGCGGGTGCTCCCGGGCGGCATCCACTCACTCCACGGCGCGCGCGTCACGTGCCTCGGCACGGGCGACATCGGCACGGAATTTGCCCGCCGCGTGCGCGCGTTCCATCCCGCGAGCCTGACCGGCGTCAGCCGCAGCGGCCGCGCAAACGCGGACTTTGACGCCGTTCATCCCGTCACGGAGCTCGATCAGCTCCTGCCCGAGACCGACCTTCTCTTCATGTCTCTCCCCTCGGTGAGCGACACGGTGAACATTCTGAATGCCGAGCGCATGGCGCTGCTCCCGAAGGGTGCTTACGTCGTCAACGTCGGCCGCGGCACGGCCATCGATCAGGACGCGCTGATCAAAGCGCTGGATTCCGGGCACCTCGCCGGTGCGGCGCTCGATGTCGTCGTGCCCGAACCGCTGCCTGCGGATCATCCGCTGCGCAAGGCCAAGAACCTCCTGCTCACGCCGCACGTCGCGGGCAACATGACGCTCGGCTACACCTGCGAGCGCAACGTGCAGCTCTTCTGCGAAAATCTGGAAAATTACGCCGCGGGCCGCCCGATGCATCACCTCGTCGACCGCAGAAAGGGCTATTAAACCGCGTCGCGTTCCGCCGCTTTGCGGCGGGCGCAGCACATAAAAAGGCAGCAATATGAAAAATTCCCGCATCAAAAACGGTGTCCTGCGCATTGTGCAGGGTATCATCATCGGCGCGGGCGCGATTTTGCCGGGCATCTCCGGCGGCGTGCTCGCAGTCGTATTCGGCATCTACCGCCCCGCGATGGAGCTGCTCACGCACCCCAGGCGCGCGCTTCAACGCTACTGGCGGATGCTGCTCGCCGTCGGCATCGGCTGGGCGATCGGCTTTTTGGGCGGCGGCAGCGTGATCCTTGCGCTGTTTCACCAGTCGGAAACCGTCGCCACGTGCCTCTTCATCGGGCTCATCCTCGGCACGCTGCCCGACCTCTGGCACGAGGCGGGCACGCAGGGGCGCGGCAACGGTTCGTACATCTCGCTGATCGTCAGCTTCCTCGCCCTGTTCGGCGCGCTGATGGCCGTCAAGTTCAGTTCATTTGCCGAGATGCCTGCAAACTTCTGGGGCTTTCTCTTCTGCGGCGTGCTGTGGGGCTTCAGCTTCATCATCCCGGGGATGACGTCGTCGTCCATCCTGATGGCGGTCGGCCTTCTCACGCCGCTGATCGACGGCATTGCGCAGCTTGATTTCACCGTGCTCATCCCCTGGGGGCTTGGCATGGTCGGCGTGATGGCGCTGTTTGCCCGCATTGTGAGCAGGTTTTTCGACACGCACTACTCCATCGCTTATCACGCCGTCATCGGCATCGTGCTTGCCTCCACGATCATTATCATTCCGACGGACTTTGCCTCGACAGCGGAGATGGTCTGGGGCGTCGCGTGCGCCATCCTCGGCGCGGTGCTCGCGTATTTTGGCAGCAAGCTCCAGCCGCAGGAGGACGCGGAGATTGAGGCGAAATAAAAGCAGATACAAAAAGCTGACGGTCAAAAGATCGTCAGCTTTTTACGGTATCATCATTTGTGAGCGCTTCGCTTTTGCGCTTGCGCTTGTAGTGGTACATCATCCGGTCGGCGCGTTTGATCGCATCCTCTACGCTGCCGAGCACCGGATTGAAGCACACATAGCCGACCGACACGTGCGGCAGGCGCTCGTTTTTCAATCGCCGTGCCGTCAGCTCGCGCAGGAATTCCGAAAGATACTTTTCCGCCGCAGTGTCGGAGATTTGCGCGATGACGCAGAATTCGTCGCCGCCGATGCGGTAGCAGTAGCCGACCTTGGAGAACACGGCGTAGATCGTGCTGCCGACCTCGGCAAGCACCGCATCGCCCACTCCATGGCCAAAGGTGTCGTTGACGGACTTGAACTCGTCCACGTCGAAATAGTAGATGACTGCGTGCCCGCGCAACGAGGCAAGACGGCTCTCATAGCTGCGGCGGTTCAGAAGATGAGTCAGCGTGTCGATTTTCTGCGTGAGCTCGGAATACAGGATGTAAACCATCAGAACATCGACCGCTGAGCACGCCCACATGATGCGCACTCCGGCACCGTACTGGAGGAACAGCCCACAGAAGAAAAAACCGGCAGGACGAGAACAAGCGCCCGATACAGGCCATAATGGTGCGAACTCTCGCTCAGCAGCTGACCAATGAACAGCAGAACGCCGCTGGCATAGGCCAGCACGTAGACCCAGTAAAACGTTTCGTGATGATAAACGTTTTGTGCGTCGACCGAGAAGATGAAGCCGAAGAAAGCCGACAGCACCTCGAGCCCCGCGTGGACGCCGATGATGGTATAAATGAGCTTTTTATGCTTGAGCGGCGTCATCAGGTCGCTGCAAAGCACAGTGATGATCGGCGCTGTGGACAGCTCGATGGTCTTAACGAGGATGTGCAGCGTCCGCAGCGACGGGTCGGCTCCGTCCATCCAAACGCCGAACCATTCCGATACCATGCATGCGACCACCAGTACGGAGATCGTGTAAACTATCTGTTTTTTGTCATGCTCCATCAGATCATTGCCGCTCACAAGCATGTCCATGATAATCATAATAAAGACCGAAAGGAAGATGGTAGCCGAGTAGAAATCAAACATGGCGCGAACCTTCCTTTCTGATAGTTATATTCTTACGATATCACAGTTGAGAAAGACTGCAACTAAAACTAAAAAAACGTCGAATCCTGTCGTTTTTCCAAAATTCACACAGAATCTGACAGCAATTCGCTGTACTGCGCAAGGCTCTGCGTGGCGAGTTGCTGCATCGTCGACCAGTCCGCCGCGCCCGCACTTCCCTGCACCGCCACGGTGCGAAAACCCGCGTCCTTCGCGTTTTGGATCGCCGCAAGCGAGCCGGAAAAGACGATCGTATCGTCCTTTTGCGAGTGCAGGCGCTTCATCGCGCGCTCGAACATCGTGCCGCTGTCCGCCTTGCAGAGCGCGACGGATTCTGTCAGCACGAAGCGGAAATACGAGCTAAGCCCCGCCTTTTCGAGCGCTTTTTGCGCGTCCTCCGCGCTGAGCGCCGTCACCGCGCTGAGCCACACGCCCTCCATCTTAAAAAGTGAAAGCGCCTTGTCGAGTCCCTCGCGCGCCGCGCCGTCGGGGGTGAAGAGGGTATCGCCCAGTGTAAAGATTGCGCTTTGCAGCCGCATATTCGGTTCCTCCTGCGTTTGAATGATGATTGCCTCTTATTATAATGCGCCCCGCCGTCATTTGCAATCGCGGCGAAGAAGAATATCCTATGCAGCACGATTCTGTATAAATTTACGGATACATTCACAAAAGGATCTGAAAGACGGGGGCTTGACGCACTGCTTTGTGAAAAATGATGAACAAAAATACAGATTCAACGCTGAAATTTGGCGGGATTAGGTATGAATATTCTCTTGACTATGTATTTTTATTGAGTTACACTAAACTCATCAACTTTCCGCCGCTGTGTGTGGCGGCATAAGACCACTCTGGAGGACGAAAACCATGAAACATTATCCAAACTCTGTCAGCAAAGCGCTCGCGCTGCTGATGGCCCTGGTAATGACGCTCTCGCTCGCGGTCACGTCCGCGTTCGCCGTCAGCTACCAGGACATGAACCCCAAGGACGATGCGCTGCTGGGAACGAAATTCCCGGTCGACGCGACCATCACCCTTGTCACCGATGAAAACGGCAAGGACGTGTCTCTCTCCATCCCCGTGTCCGGCATGACGAAGGATGCGCTCGCCGCGGCCGTCAGCACCGGTACCGTTTCGCTCTCACTCGAGCGCGACGATTCCCGCCCCTACGTCAACGATGAGCTGTTCCCCTACGCTTACGCGGGCGGCTCTCTGAATGACTGGATGACCGAGGGCGACGAGCAGCAGTTCACGGACATCAAGCTCTCCGCAAGCGAGAAAAACGGCAAGACCATCCTCGACGTGAGCTTCCACGTGAATAACTACTTCTACTCCACCAACCGCAGAACCGGCGTGACCAGCGTCGACTACAGCGTGCCCCATGTGAACGGCGGCTACTATATCGACCTGTGCGGCTACTTTGATCTCGTCGCCAAAAACAGCGGCAAGGATCTCGGCTCCGTGAGCGTCAAAGTTGCGCCGTATGAAAACTTCAACACCATGTGGGAGATCTACAAGGAGCTCGATACGATCGCGGCGAACGGCATGAAGAACGGCCTGTATGTTGAAAGGTTCTCCATGGGCCAGTCCACCGCGGGCCGTGATATGCCCTATCTCATCGTGGCCGACTCCAAGGCGAGCGTGAGCAAGTGGCTCGCCCTGACCGAGCAGGCCGAGACCGATCCCGATGCCGTGCTCGCCCAGATCAAGTCTGGCGCGCTCGACGATATCCGCGTGCCCGTGATGTATTCCAACATCCACTCCAACGAGGTCGCCGCCACCGACGGCGTGCTCGACTTCGCCAAGATGATCACGAGCGAAAAGACCATCGACTACAAGACGCTCACCGGCTTCACCGCCGCGGGCGAAAAAGAGCTCAAGGAAGAGATGGGCCCTGTGGGCGCGGAGGGCAGCGTTGCCATCCCCGACCTCGTCAAGGATAAGGCCAGCTACTTAGGTTACCTGACGGTCGATAACAACGGCAAGTCCGGCAAGGTCGACCTTGAAGAGTATTACACCGTCGAAAATAAGAGCGTGAACGTCAAGGACGAGCTTTTGTCCGACGTGTTCTTCATCCTCGTCCCCGAGGAGAATGTCGACGGACGTACTTACCTGACGAGACATTCCACCAATGGCTATGACCTCAACCGCGACAACTCCTTCCAGACCACGAGCGAGACGGCCAACATGCAGCAGCTCATCGGCACGTTCAACCCCATGTCGCTTGCCGAGTTCCACGGCCGTGTGCAGGCCTTCCAGTGCGAGCCCTGCGATCCCCCGCACGAGCCGAACTTTGAGTACGACCTGCTCGCCGAGCACCTCATCACCGGCGGCGAGGCGCTGGGCATCGCGGCGGTCGCCAACAACGATGGCTACAACAGCTATGTGATCCCTCAGCGCGATTACCTGAGCTACACCGGCAACGGCACCGAGACCTACTGGGAAGACCCGTGGGACGATATGTCCACGAGCTACACTCCCCAGTTTGCTATGCTGCAGGGCACCGTTGCCTATACCGTTGAGCTGCCCGCCTACAACGACGATACCGCTCAGGCGGCGCAGTATGGTATCCTCGGCAACGCCGCCTATGTTGCCGCCGAAAAGCTCTCCTACCTCACCTCTCAGGTCAAGATCTTCGAGCGCGGCGTGAAGAACTTTAACTCCGATGCCTTCGAGCTGGTCGGCCAGTGGCTGTGCGACCAGTACGACGTCGAGGGCGCGGAGATGGACGTCTTCCGTCCCGAGTACAACGGCACGGGCCAGAACGGCAACTTCTATCCCGAGTGCTACATCATCCCGCTCGACGGCAAGAACCAGACCAACCTTCAGGCCGCGGCCGACATGATGGAGTGGCTCACGAGAAACGACGTTAAGGTCAACGTGACTGAAAAGGAATTCACCTATGACGGCGTTACCTACCCCGCCGGTACGATGATCGTCTCGATGTATCAGGCCAAGCGTTCTGTTGCCAACGGCGCGCTCTATGACGGCACGCTCATCAACGGCTGGACGATCCTCTACTCCGAGGGCATCACCTCCTTCAATGAAACGCGCGGCTTCGACATGGTCACCGTGGCCGAGCCCGCCGCCTACAAGAGCATCTCCGCCGTCTGCGG
>ENA-OPDH01001987-OPDH01001987.1-human-gut-metagenome-genome-assembly--contig:-NODE-1987-length-13945-cov-9.508999_pt1 | contig 13945 bp, 8 predicted proteins | sample MGYA00241260_ERZ501500 | MGnify/ENA primary metagenome ERZ501500 (study PRJEB25962, sample SAMEA2042519) | human gut metagenome | biome: human gut; feature: human-associated habitat; material: faeces...
TGCGTGCAGCCGAAATTACATCATACGCTGCAACGAAGATAAATAAGAATGAGCCGGTATCTCTTGAAGTACTGATGAGGATATGTCAGGTGTTTCATTGTGATATCGGAGATATATGCGAAGTTATTTTAGATGAGTAGAAGCACGATAGGGTCATAAGTACAAGATGCGGGAGAATTTACAATGGAATTGATAAATAATACAACAAAAACATTAAGAGATGATTTATCAGTTGAAATCAAGGAGGGAAGCAAGCTGTCAATTGCGGCGGCATGCTTCTCTATTTATGCTTTTCAGGAATTAAAAAAACAACTATCAGACATAGATGAATTACGATTTATATTTACATCTCCGACTTTTATAACAGAAAAAGCAAAAAAGGAAAAGCGAGAATTTTATATTCCACGACTGAATCGAGAGCGTAGTTTGTACGGTACGGAATTTGAAATAAAACTTAGAAACGAACTTACTCAGAAAGCAATAGCAAAGGAATGTGCAGAGTGGATTAAAAAGAAGGTCAGCTTCAAATCTAATATAAGTGATAAGACAATTCAGGGTGGCATTGTCGTAGATGATGTTGGCTATACCCCGATTAACAATTTTACAACAATTGAACTAGGCTGCGAAAAGGGTAATGTAATCAGTACAACCATTGTTAAGGACAATTCCTTGGCAAAGACCTTACTTGCAGATTTCAATGAGATTTGGAACGACAATAAGGTGTTGCAAGAAGTTACCGACGAGGTAATTGACAGCATTACAGCAGCATATAATGAAAATTCTCCGGATTTTATCTATTTTGTAACATTGTACAATATTTTTAATGAATTTCTGGAAGATGTTTCAGAAGATGTGTTGCCTAATGAAGCAACGGGATTTAAAGATAGCAAAATTTGGAGTATGTTGTATAACTTCCAAAAAGACGCAGCTCTTGCTATCATCAATAAACTTGAGAAATACAACGGATGTATTCTTGCAGACAGTGTAGGTCTTGGTAAAACATTTACGGCACTTGCTGTTATTAAATATTATGAAAACAGAAATAAATCTGTACTTGTACTTTGCCCTAAAAAGCTGACGAATAACTGGAATACATATAAAGATAATTATGTCAATAATCCGATTGCTTCTGACCGTTTGAGATACGATGTGCTTTATCATACCGACCTTAACAGAACACACGGAAAATCCAATGGTCTTGACCTCGATAGATTAAATTGGGGTAACTACGACCTTGTCGTTATTGATGAATCACATAATTTCCGTAACGGAGGAAAAATAGTCGAAAATCCAGATGAAAATGATAAAGAAAATAGATATGTAAAACTTCTAAAAAAAGTTATTCGTGCAGGCGTAAAGACAAAAGTGCTTATGCTTTCGGCTACTCCGGTAAATAACCGTTTTAATGATTTGAAAAATCAGCTGGCACTTGCGTATGAAGGTCATACGGAGTACATAGATGATAAATTAAATACAACACGTTCCATTGACGATATATTTAAAAACGCACAAAGAGCATTTAATACTTGGAGTAAATGGGAGCCTTGCGATAGAACGACGGAAAATCTGCTTAAAATGCTCGATTTTGATTTTTTTGAAGTGTTGGACAGCGTTACGATTGCCCGTTCAAGAAAGCATATTCAGAAGTATTATGATACGTCTGATATAGGTACATTTCCGACAAGGTTAAAACCTATATCACTAAGACCGCATTTGACCGACCTTAAATCAGCAATTACATATAATCAGATATTTGAACAACTTATGCTGCTGACGTTAACTATATATACACCGACACATTTTATTCTTCCGAGTAAGATGGAAAAGTATGCTCAAATATATGAGGATAATAAAGTAAATATCGGATTTACGCAGGCAAATCGTGAACAAGGTATCCGTAGACTTACTGCAATCAATTTGATGAAGCGTATGGAAAGCTCTGTTTATTCTTTCAATTTAACGCTTACTCGAATTAAGGAGTTGATTGAAAGCACCATTAAGACAATCGAGGAATTTGATAAATATTCTGATACAAGTCTTGAGCTTACTGATATTTCAGATATAAATGAGTTTGACGATGAAGACCAGAATACAGATGACTTATTCTCTTTTGGGAAAAAGGTAAAAATCAGTCTTGCGGATATGGATTATGTATCATGGCGAGATAGCTTGAAAAAAGACCAAGATACACTGGAGCTTCTTACTCTTATGGTTGGGGATATAACGCCGGAACATGATTTGAAACTGCAAGAATTGATGAAGATAATTGACAATAAGTTAAGTCATCCAATAAACGAGGGAAACAAAAAAGTCATTGTATTTACAGCTTTTGCTGATACAGCAAGATACCTTTACGACAATGTAAGTACTTATGTGAAAGAAAAATATGGATTGAATACAGCTATGGTATCCGGTTCAGTTGAGGGACGCACAACTTGTCCAAAATTAAAAAATGACCTGAATACGGTATTGACTTGCTTTTCGCCAATCTCAAAGGACAAAAAACTGTTAATGCCGAATGATAATACAGAAATTGATTTCCTTATTGCTACCGACTGTATTTCAGAAGGTCAGAACTTGCAGGATTGCGACTATCTGATAAATTATGATATACATTGGAATCCGGTTCGTATTATCCAGCGTTTCGGACGTATTGACCGTATCGGAAGTAAAAATAAGGTTATTCAGCTTGTGAACTTTTGGCCTGATGTAACTCTTGACGAGTACATCAATCTAAAAGCAAAAGTTGAAACCCGTATGAAGATTGTAGATATGACGGCAACGGGCGACGATAATCTTCTGAGTGATGAAGAAAAGACAGACCTTGAATATAGAAAAGCACAGCTTAGACGATTGCAGGATGAGGTTGTAGATATTGAGGATATGACAACAGGAATATCAATAATGGATTTAGGACTTAATGAGTTCCGACTTGATTTGCTTGACTACATTAAACATCATCCGGATATAGATAAATCTCCGTTTGGACTTCATGCAGTGGCTAGGTCAACTGATGATACTTCGGCAGGGGTAATCTATGTACTGAAAAATCGCTCTAATAGCGTGAATATTGATAATCAGAACAGACTTCACCCATTCTATATGGTGTATATCAGTAATGATGGAGAAGTTATTTGCGACCATTTGTCTCCAAAGGAAATGCTTGATAAAATGCGTTATCTTTGTAAAGGAAAAACAGAAGCGGACGCAGAACTTTGTAAACAATTCAATAAAGAAACACGTGATGGAAGAAATATGTCGCAGTATTCTAACTTGCTTGGAGATGCTATTGCTTCCATTATCGAAGTGAAAGATGAGAGTGATATAGACAGCTTCTTAGGTGGCGGTCAGATTAGTTTCCTGAGTAGTGAGATAAAAGGATTGAATGACTTTGAACTAATATGTTTTCTAGTTGTGAAATAAGAGGAGGACGAAATGCTCGGATTGCCAAAAACAACGGAAATGAGTAAGCAGCTTCCGAAAAAAGCAATTTATACGAAATTTCAAATGAATACAGCAGCAAAAGAAAAAATTGATGCTGATATTTCAAGAATTACGATAGTAAATGAGATTGCTCCCAATAAGGTCAATATTCCTTCCGGAGAGGACGTAAAAAGCTTTTTTGTTTTGCTTGTTTCTCTTAAAAAGAAAGAATATGACGAAAAAACGATAGCGACGCTTTCTAAGTTGATACCGCAAAATATTTTATTTGTTCTTGAATATGAGGATGAAAGCAAACTTGCTATTTACCGTACAAAGGTAATGCAGACAGCGTGGATGCCGACAGAAGAACAAAAGGTTGAACTTAAAGGGTTAAATCTCGATACTGTCTGGGAGAATATCGTTATTGCTGTCGGCGGAGTGAATATAGAAAAAGGAAATTCACTTGATGAACAGATAGAGATAAATGAAAAAAAGCAGAAGCTCGAAAAAGAGATTGCAAAACTTGAAAAGCAGGCAAGGGCAGAGAAGCAGCCTAAAAAGAAGTTTGAATTAGTGCAAGCAGAAAAGAAACTTAAAGAGAAGCTTAAATTATTGGAGGGATAAGGATGTCAGTTGACCAGTATCAGAAGGCTGTAAATGGGTTAGATAAAGAAATTGCAGACCTTGAAAAAAAGAAAGCTGCAAAGGATAAAGACATAGCATCTTTACAGAATAAAATTGTTTCGATACAAAAATCTATTAATAAGAATACTTCACAAAGCTCTCTCAATAGTAAGAGAAGACAGATTGCTTCTTGTGAATCAGATATAGCAAAAAAGAGTAAGGATAGTGCAGACCTTGGCAAGAAGATAGCTGAGAAGAGAAAGAAACGCTCAGATGCCTACTTGAAACTTCAAAAAGAACAGCAGAATGAACAGAAGAAACAGGACAGGGCAAGTCAGCGTTTGCAGGCATCTTATGAAAATCGTATAGATGAACTTCAACGGCAATTAGCAAAATCTGTTGTACTTCCTCAGCAGAATAATAGTGAAAGTGAAGAAGAATATGATGTATTTGTTTCTCATGCATGGGAAGATAAAGAAGATTTTGTCGATGAATTTGTCGATGAGTTGAAAAAGCAGGGACTTAAAGTTTGGTATGATACAAATAAGCTTAAATGGGGTGACTCCATGAGAGAAAAAATTGACAAAGGATTGGCTAAATCCAGATATGGTGTTGTCGTTTTATCGCCCAATTATATTGCAGAACACAAATATTGGACGAAGGCTGAACTGAATGGTTTGTTTCAGGTTGAGAGTATCAATGGGAAAGTAATTCTTCCGATATGGCACAATTTGACCAAGAAACAGATTGTCGAATACAGCCCAATTATTGCAGACCGTAAGGCAATGACGACTGCTTCAATGACGGCAGAAGAAATAGCAATTCAATTGAAGGAATTGTTTACGCCTGAAGATACAGAAAAAACTATATCCTAAACCATAGACCGGAGGAAAAGAAAATGGACAAACTCAAGATGCAGACTGTTAATAAGGCTGATGAGAATTTTAAGAAGTTAGCGGCAATGTTCCCTAATGCTGTTACTGAAACAATTGATGAAAACGGCGAAGTTGTTCGTGCTATTGATAAGGACGTACTTATGCAGGAAATTTCATGTAAGGTCGTTGATGGAAATGAGGAACGCTATCAGTTTACTTGGCCTGACAAGAAGAAATCTGTTCTTCTTGCCAATGCACCGATAAACAAAACCCTCCGTCCATGCAGAGAGGAAAGTGTTGATTTTGATAATACTGAAAATCTTTATATCGAGGGCGACAACCTTGAAGTGTTGAAGCTGTTGCAAGAAACTTATCTTGGAAAAATCAAGATGATTTACATAGACCCGCCGTATAATACGGGAAATGATTTTGTGTATGAGGATGATTTTTCATTAAGTCAATCTGAATATGTTTTATCTAGTGGACAAATGACAGACGATGGTGAACGATTATTTCAAAATACAGAAACAAATGGCAGATTTCATACAGATTGGCTTAATATGATATTTCCGAGAATAAGGCTTGCAAAAGATTTACTTACTGAAGATGGAGCGTTATTTATTAGTATAGATGATAATGAAGTTACCAACCTTACGAAGGTATGTGATGAAATATTCGGCTCAAATAATCGTGTTGCTTTGATATGTCATAAATCAAGAGCATCTGTTTCAAACGACAAAATCATTTCTCCCAATCATAATACAATACTGTTCTACGCAAAAAACAGAGTGGTTATGGAAAGTAACCGCAAAATGATTGGACTCGATCCAGTTTTAGAAGGATTTGATTTGGATGATAACGATGGAAAGGGTGCATATAGACTTGTTCCGGTTGATGGTCCGGGTGGTGCTAAAAAAGGAAATCCACATTATGAGTTCTTAGGAGTTGAGGGATATTGGCGATTTTCTAAGGAAACTATGAAACAGAAATATGAGGCTGGATTAGTTGTTCGAAAAGGGAACAGTCTTTATCAAAAATATTTTAAAACAACAGCTGAACAAACAAGAAGAACTGCAACTACTTGGTGGGACGATGCAGGTTTGACTTCGTCAGCTACTTCGAAATTAAAGAGCCTTATGGGAGAAGCGACTTTTGATACGCCAAAGCCTTTGGAATTGATTGATAGAATGCTTAGAATGATGACATTTTCTGACGATAATTGTTATGTTTTAGATTTCTTTTCAGGGTCTGCAACAACTGCCCATGCTGTGATAAATTATAATGCAGAAACGAGTGGAAAAAGAAAGTATATTATGGTTCAGCTTAAGGAAAATGTAAACGAGAAATCTGAAGCATATCGAAATGGATATAGAGATATATGTGAAATCGCTAAAGAGCGTATCCGCCGTGCTACAAAGAAAATTGCGGAAGAAAATCCTGAAGCAAAGTTTGACGGTGGATTCCGTGTGCTGAAATGCGATACCTCTAATATGAAAAATGTATATTATAATCCGGCAGAGTATGAACCATCATTGTTTACAAGCCTTGAGGATAATATAAAAGAGGATAGAACATCAGAAGATTTACTGTTCCAAGTTATGCTTGACTTAGGTGTACTTCTTTCAAGCAAAATCAAGGAAACTACTATCGCTGGAAAGAAAGTATTCAATGTTGAGGATAATTATCTGATTGCTTGCTTTGATGACAATGTAACTGAAGAAGTAATTACAGAGATTGCAAAACAGAAGCCGTATTACTTTGTTATGCGTGACAGCTCTATGGCAAACGATAGTGTCGCTACAAACTTTGAGCAGATTTTCGCCGCATACAGTCCTGATACAGTAAGGAAGGTGCTGTAATGGATGAAACACAAAAATTGATTAAGTCTACCATAGAGGGTGTAACAAAGAAACAGTATGGTATTAATGTCGTTGTTGAGTATGTTGCAGATGTTTCAGAGAGGACACAAGAACTGCAACAAGAATGTGGAGAGAAATTAAATTCAGTTTATGATGCTGAGCATTTTACCGGAACATTTATTCCAGCAGTGAATAATAATCCATATTATATTTTAATTCAAGAAAACAGAGAATCTATGTTAGAGATTATGACTGCCTTTCATGAATATAGGCACTTAATAGATTTCGTTTTATTTTTGAAAACAGTTACTGATAATAATATTGATGCACTTAAAAATAGTCCGTTGTATGTTACTTTTAATGTTTACAGTGAATATGCAGCAACGCTATTTGGAACTAAAAAATACATTGAAATTGTAAAACTTGAGGATATGAGCCAAAAAGAATTGGCTGAAGCCATCTTACAAAGTGCAAAAGAAACCTATTGGAAGTTAGAAGGGATTGATAATAGATATCAGTTACTTGTCCATAGTATGCAATATATAGGGAATATTGTTGCCTGTGGTCAATTTAGTGATGAAATAGATACTCAAAAACTTATCAGTGAAATGGAATTGTCAGAGGAACTATATCCTATATTAGGGCATGTTTTTATGTATGAAGATAAATATAAGTGGTATGAAGACTTAGATAAGATGATGCGTAAATTCGTGGATGGAGGTGTTGAAAGTTGAAATTTAATTTTAAGATACAACAATACCAAACGGACGCTGTTGACGCAGTTGTAAAGGTTTTTAACGGGCAAGGCTTTCACGACAAAATCAGCTATATTCGTGACCTCGGTAAAATGAAGTCCAAGGATATGCAGATGACATTGGGATTTACAGATGAAGAGATGCAACTGTATGACCCGACAAATGATACCGGATACAAGAATGAACTGGTGGAGCTTTCGGATGAACAGCTTCTGAATAATATTCAGACATTACAGCGTCAGAATAATATTAAGCTTTCAAATTCTCTTGTAAAAGATATGGGAAGATGCAGTCTTGATATTGAAATGGAAACTGGTACAGGTAAAACATATGTATATATCAAGACAATGTTTGAATTGAATAAAAAGTATGGATGGAGCAAGTTTATCGTGGTTGTTCCAAGTATTGCTATTCGTGAGGGGGTAAAAAAATCTTTTGAGATTACAGCCGACCATTTTATGGAACATTATGGCAAAAAGGCTCGTTTCTTCATTTATAACAGTTCAAACCTGAATCAGCTTGACAACTTTTCAAGCAGTTCCGGTATCAATGTAATGATTATCAATACGCAGGCTTTCGCTTCTTCTTTGAAAGAGGACGGACGCAGTAAGGAAGCTCGTATTATTTATTCAAAGCGTGATGAATTTGGCTCTCGTCGTCCGATTGATGTAATCAAAGCGAATAGACCGATTATTATTCTTGATGAACCGCAGAAGATGGGCGGAGAAGTAACGCAAAAGGCACTGAAAAACTTTAATCCTCTTTTTAGCCTTAATTATTCTGCTACCCATGCAAAGCACCATAATCTTATTTATGTTCTTGATGCTTTAGACGCATTTAATAAGAAGTTGGTCAAGAAGATTGAAGTGAAAGGATTTGAGGTTAAGAATTTCAGAGGTACAGATAGTTATTTGTACCTTGAACAGATTGTGCTTTCAAGCAAAAAGCCACCTATGGCAAAAATTGAACTTGAAATTGGGTACAATAAATCCATTAACCGTGAATCCCGTATTCTTGGTGTGGGCGATGATTTATATTATGTTTCACAAGAGATGGAACAGTACAAAGGTTATACCATTTCTGAAATTGACCCGCTTCGTGGAACAGTAACTTTTACAAATGGAGAAGTTATAAGTACGGGAGATATTGTTGGCGATATATCCGAAAAAGATATGCGTCGCATTCAGATAAGAGAAACAATTCTTTCTCATTTTGAGAAGGAAGAAAAACTCTTTGATAAAGGAATTAAATGTCTGTCATTGTTCTTCATTGATGAAGTTGCAAAGTATCGCCAGTACGATGAAAACGGAGATGAAGTTCTTGGCGAATATGGCAAGATGTTTGAGCAGGAGTACATCAACGTGCTTAATGAATATGTAACATTGCTTGATACTCCGTACCAGAGATATTTAAAATCAACTTGTAGTGATGTAGAAGAAGTACATAAAGGCTATTTCAGTATTGATAAAAAAGGACATGCTATCGACAGTAAAGTAAAGCGTGGCAGTGAGTTCTCCGATGATATTTCGGCATATGACTTGATTTTAAAGAACAAGGAAAGATTGCTTTCTTTTGATGAGCCTACAAGATTTATATTTTCCCACTCGGCACTGCGTGAAGGCTGGGATAATCCGAATGTATTTCAGATTTGTACGCTTAAACATTCCGACAGTAATACTGCAAAACGTCAAGAGGTAGGTCGTGGACTCCGTTTGTGTGTGAATCAGAATGGTAATCGAATGGATGTTGAAAGCTGTGGAGAAACAGTACACGATATTAACGTGTTGACAGTTGTTGCAAGTGAAAGTTACAAGACATTTGTTACAGATTTACAGTCTGATATTAAGACTGTACTTTATGACAGACCGACTGTTGCAACAAGTGAATTCTTTAAGGGCAAGTATATTAAAGTGGATGATGTTCCTACACTTATAGATGACGAAACTGCAAATGCTATTGAATTTTATCTTATTCAGAATGGCTATGTAGATATGAAGCGTAAAGTAACGGATAAATACCGTCAGGAAATTAAGAGTGGAACTGTCGCAGAACTGCCGGATGAGCTTAAACCAATGGCAGAGGGTATCCATACGCTTATTCAATCTGTATATGATGATAGTATTCTTCAGGATATGTTTACAGATGGTCATGAAACAAAAGTTAAGGATAATCCGCTTAATGATAATTTTGCCAAGAAAGAATTTCAGGCGTTATGGCGAGAAATTAACCACAAGTATGCCTATACAGTTGAGTTCGATAGTGACGAACTGATTAAGAAAGCAATCGCTCATATTGATGAAAAACTTTTTGTTTCTGAACTTCAGTATACAACAACCATTGGTCGTCAAAAAGCAGAAATGAATGAGTATGAGGTTGAGCGTGGTGCTTCATTTACAGGAGAAAAGACAAGGACACAAACGCTGAAACACGCAGAAACAAGTCAGATTAAGTATGACCTTATCGGCAAAGTGGCTGAGGGAACAACTCTTACACGTAAAACTGTGTCAGCAATCCTGCAAGAAATCAGAGCTGATAAGCTATATATGTTTAAAAATAATCCGGAAGAATTTATCACAAAGGTTATCAGGCTTATCAACGAGCAGAAAGCAACAATGATTGTGGAACATATTTCTTATGATACGATTGAAGGAGAATACGATAGCACAATCTTCACAGCCGAAAAGAATACGCAGAGTTTCGACAAGGCATTCCTTGCAAAGAAAGCCATTCAGGATTATGTATTTACGGACGGTTCGGCAGAACAGAGTATTGAGAGAAGATTTGCTGAGGATTTGGATGCAGCAGAAGAAGTATGCGTATATGCAAAACTTCCAAGAACCTTCCAAATTCCTACTCCGGTAGGCAATTACTCCCCTGACTGGGCAATCGCTTTTTATGAGGGAACTGTTAAGCACATTTTCTTTGTCGCTGAAACTAAAGGTACAATGGAAACACTTAATCTTAGACCGATAGAGCAGGCGAAGATTTCTTGTGCTAAAAAGCTGTTTAATGAAATGTCGAATAGCAAAGTGGTTTACCACGATGTTGATAGTTATCAGAGTTTGTTAAACATTATGAACTCTATTTAAACAAGACAATTCGCAGAATTTACAAGGTCTGTTATGAAACTAAAATAACAGACCGAAAAGAGGTATGAATATGGGCGAGATTGTAAAAATGGATAATGGAAAAGATAATGAGATAATGGCAATGATGAACGATGCATCGCTATGTCCGCTGTTAGAGGAAACAAAAGTTGGTGTTTCTAATTACACAAAATTACCAGTAACAAGATTGGCAGCTATGGGAACAGCGTTTCAACCATTGACAACTGCTGTGCAAACCGCAGTAACCGGAGCTGGTGGAAGTGGACTGTACTATGTTAATACAGCCGGAAAAACAATGTTTCAGATGAAGGAAACGGATAATTTTATCGGTTCTCTGAAAACATCAGCAGGTTTGGTTGGCGGAGGACAGGCTCAGATGATGCCGCTTGCTTTTGACCCGACAATGCTTTTTATGGCGGCTGCACTTGCGAATATTGATAAAAAACTGGATTCTATAAAAGAAATGCAGCAGGAAATGATGGATTTTCTTGTTCAGAAGGAAAAGGCTGAATTAAAAGGAAATCTTACATTTCTGTATGACGTGTTCAATAATTACAAGTATAACTGGAATAATGAAATGTATAAGAATAGCAATCATACAATGGTGCTTGCTATAAAAAAAGAAGCAGAAGCAAAGATAGTATTTTACCGTGAACAGATAATTGCCAAAGTAAATAAGAAATCTTTGATTCATAGTGACCAGACGGTAAATAAGCAGTTGCAGGCGGTACAAGACCAATTTAAAGATTACCAGCTTGCATTATATACACTTGCATTCTCCTCATTCCTAGATGTAATGCTTGTGGGAAATTATGACAAAGAGTATTTGTCCGGTATTTCAGAAAAATTGGATGATTATTCGATGAAATACAGAGAACTTTATACGCAGTGCTATGAAGAAATATCTGGATATTCTTCTACTTCCATACAATCCTCTTTGCTGAAAGGATTATCAAAGACAACGAAAGCAGTCGGCAAGATTGTAGAGCGGATACCAGTTGTTGGGGATACGCAGGCTGATGAAACGCTCATTGCAGCCGGGGAAAAGCTTAGCGACATAGGAACAGAAAAAATCCGCAAACAGATGCGGCAGTTGATTGAACGACAGAGTAACTTTGTCCGTCCGTTTATTGATAATATTGATACTGTAAATCGGCTGAATAATAATCCGGTGCAGTTATTAGTAGACAAGGACAATCTTTATATTGCAACGATAGCATAATTTGTTCAAGGGGATTTTAGAAGGAAACATAGAATGAGGGCATGTAATCTATGTCGAATCGTTCTATGTTTACAAGGAAGTTTTTGATCAGGCAGAGAATTTCAAGAAGTATGCGAATTAAGAACTGATTGTAGCAGGAAAAATTTTCAGAAGATAGAACTTAGAAGAGGAAGGAATTGAGTTATGTCAAAATTAAATGTTGACCAAAAAACAATAAAAGATTTATTTCAGAGTAAAAAATCGGACTTTTTAATACCAGATTATCAAAGACCTTATGCTTGGGGCGAAGCTGAATGCAGAACGCTTTGGGACGATATATTTTCATTTGCTATTCCCGATGAAGGAAAGACAGAATTTGATAGTAATAGCGAGTATTTCCTCGGTCCGATTGTAACGTTTAGAAATGAGGATAAATTAGAGGTTATTGATGGACAGCAGAGATTGACAACTCTTATGTTGCTTTTAAGAGCGTTCTATTCTAAGTTCGGTCATATGCAGGACAAGGCTTCTATATCAACAAAGCAGAACATTGAAAAGTGTTTATGGAAAACTGATGAATTTGGCGAGCCTGATATGTCACAGCTCAAGATAGACTCTGAGGTTGCTACTGATAATGATAAGGAAGAATTTCTTGAAATATTAAGAACAGGAATTGTCAATAAAGAAATGAAAAGCAAATACGCTTGCAACTTCAGATTCTTCCAGAATAATATTGATGAATTTTTGTCCAAATACCCTACTTACTTTGCTTATTTACCTACCCGTATTATGAATAACTGTATTCTCCTTCCGATTGAAGCTGAGTCGCAGGATACAGCGTTGCGTATTTTTTCAACGCTTAATGATAGAGGAAAGCCGCTGTCTGATGCGGATATTTTTAAGGCACAGTTTTATAAGCATTTTTCTAAATTGGGTAAAAAAGAAGAATTTATTGCTCAATGGAAAAAGCTCGAAGAACTTTGTGAGAGAATATTCCATCCGATTTCTGGTACACCGATGGACGAATTGTTTACACGATATATGTATTTTGTCCGTGCAAAAATGGGGATTGTATCATCTACAACAGAAGCTTTAAGAAAATTTTATGAGAAAAATTCTTATGCCCTTTTGAAAGATACTAATACATTAACGGAATTGATTGTATTGGCTGAATTTTGGGAAGATGTTTCCAATCAAGATACCGAAAGATTTTCAAATAGAGTTTTGAAGCAATTTTTTGTATTGAACTATGCTCCGAACGGAATGTGGACATATTTTGTATCCGTATATTTTATGCAAAATAAAGATGATGAAGGTTTGCTTGATGATGAGAAGTTCTATACATTCTTGCAAAAGATAACTGGATTTATATGGACGTATGCTATTACAAATCCGGGTGTAAATGCACTTAGAACACCAGTGTATGCTGAGATGGTAAATATCGTAAATGATAAGCCTGTTGAATTTTCAAAATATAAGTTCGATGCAGATACTATAAGAAGTATGTTTGATAATTTCAGCTTCAATAATGCACGTCCAATTACAAAAGCAATGATAGCTTGGTGGGCATATCAGAATGATAAACAGCCACTACTTTCGCTTGAAACTACTTTTGAGATTGAACATATTTATGCTCGGAATAGAAACGAGAAAGAAAAATCATTAACAGATGCTCGAAATGTAGAGTCATTGGGCAATAAAGCATTACTTGAGAAAAGAATCAACATTCGTGCTTCTGATTATCGTTTTACGGATAAGAAGAAGTATTATGAGGGATTTACAAACAGTAAAGGTCAGATAAAAGAGGGAACAGGTGTTGTTGAACTTCTTGACCTGACGGCTACATCGGCTGACTTTACCGAGAATGATATTATTGACAGATATAAAAAGATGATTGATTGCTTTATCAATTACTTGCAGAAAAACAGTTTGATTAAATAGTATTTTAGAAAGGTCGGGCTATGGAAACAAAGCCAAGGATTTTATACCTACAAAAGATTTTACTGGAAAGAACCGATGAAGAGAATCCTCTTTCCACAACACAGTTAATCAATATATTGAATGATGAATACGGAATATCTGCACATAGAACGACGGTCAC
>ENA-OPDH01001999-OPDH01001999.1-human-gut-metagenome-genome-assembly--contig:-NODE-1999-length-13873-cov-4.804675_pt1 | contig 13873 bp, 10 predicted proteins | sample MGYA00241260_ERZ501500 | MGnify/ENA primary metagenome ERZ501500 (study PRJEB25962, sample SAMEA2042519) | human gut metagenome | biome: human gut; feature: human-associated habitat; material: faeces...
CCTGGAGCTGTGACTCAGGGTATAACCAATCCGGGGCAAGCTGTGTTCAGGAAAAGAAAACCTGTGCCGATTACGGGTATGAAGACAGTCTTAAATTTGGTATTGGTATAACCTGTTCTCAGGTTACCGTCAGTAACCTGAAATGTTACAGATGCACACAAAAAGCGGTCAGCTGTCCCGGCGGCAGACCCGGCAGCTCCTGTGCGTGCGGCGGAACACACAGTGGCGTAGGCTTTGCGGCGGCGCATTTTTGTGTGGAGCAGGTAAAATAAATATCAAAAAAAGCAGTCCCGGATAATTTCCGGGACTGTTAAATTCAGGGATATAATTTTTACAGATTCTTCATGGCGAGCAGTTCAAGTTCCTTGATTTTGTCACGATAAATGACGGCCGTTTCAAACTCGAGATTGGCGGCGGCTTCTTTCATCAGTTTGGTATATTCCTTGATTTTCTTTTCGACGTTTTTGATTTCTTCAATATCTTTGGCGTCGTCTTTAACAAAATCGGTTTCGGTCATTTCCTTTAAGGTTGCCGAAATGCTCTTTTTGATGGTTTTCGGCGTAATGCCGTTTTCCGCATTGTATTTCATTTGTTTTTCGCGGCGGCGCTGCGTTTCGTCCAAGGCCTGTTTAATTGAACCGGTTATTTTGTCCGCGTAGAGGATAACCTTGCCTTCGGCATTGCGCGCCGCACGGCCGATGGTCTGAATCAGCGAGCGGGTAGAACGCAGGAAACCCTCTTTGTCGGCGTCAAGAATGGCAACCAGCGAACATTCCGGAATATCAAGGCCTTCGCGCAGCAGGTTGATGCCGACCAGCACGTCGAAAACGCCCAGCCGCAAATCGCGGATGATTTCGATGCGTTCCAGCGTGTCAATGTCAGAGTGCAGATAGCGGACTTTGATGCCGTTGTCGTTCAGATATTCGGTCAGGTCTTCGGCCATTTTTTTGGTCAGGGTCGTTACCAGAACCCGCTCGCCCTTGGCGATGACCTTGCGGCATTCTTCCATGAGGTCGTCAATCTGGTTTTCAACCGGACGCACGACGCAAACCGGATCGGCAAGCCCGGTCGGGCGAATGACCTGTTCGACGAAGCTGCCGCCGCTTTGTTCCAGCTCCCAGTCGCCGGGGGTTGCGGAGACAAAAATCGTCTGACCGCGCATGGCGTTCCATTCGTCAAACTTCAGCGGTCGGTTGTCAACGCAGGACGGCAAACGGAAGCCATAATCGGCCAAGGTTGATTTGCGGTTATAGTCACCGCGGTACATGCCGCCGATTTGCGGCACCGAAATGTGACTTTCGTCAATGAAGATGATGGCGTTCGGCGGCAGATATTCAAACAGCGTCGGCGGCGGCGCTCCGGCCGGACGTCCGGTCAGGTAGCGCGAATAGTTTTCGATGCCTTTACAATGGCCGGTCGCTTCGAGCATTTCGAGATCGAAACGGGTACGCTGTTCCAACCGCTGAGCTTCGAGCAGTTTGTTTTGGCTTTTCAGTTCGTCCAGCCGTTCGCCGAGTTCTTCCTTTATGTGCACAATCGCCTGAGACAAAGCCGGCCGCGGCGTAACATAGTGGTTGGCCGGATAGACGGTCACTTCTTTCAAATCGGCGGTTTTTTTGCCGGTCAGCGAATCGAATTCGCTGATACTTTCGATTTCGTCGCCGAAGAAGGAAATGCGCCAGGCCCGGTCTTCGTAGTGCGCCGGGAAAATGTCAAGTATGTCGCCCTGAACGCGGAAAGTGCTGCGGACAAAGTTTTGCTGGTTACGTTCATATTGCAGTTCTGCCAGCCGACGGTGGACTTCCCGCGGGCTGATTTCGTCACCGACTTTCAGCGGAATTGTCATTTGCGAATAGGACTCAACGTCGCCCAGGCCATAAATGCAGGAAACCGATGCGACGATGATGACGTCATTGTCTTCCAGAATATTACGCGTGGCGGCGTTACGCATGCGGTCAATCTGTTCGTTAATGGCCGAATCCTTTTCAATATAGGTATCGGTTTTGGGAACATAAGCTTCGGGCTGATAGTAATCGTAGTAGGAAACGAAATATTCAACATGGTTTTCGGGAAAGAACTCTTTCATTTCCGAATAAAGCTGAGCCGCCAGAATTTTGTTCGGCGCCATAATCAGGGCCGGACGTTTGCTCTGTTCAATGATTTTGGCCATGGTAAAGGTTTTTCCGCTGCCGGTAACGCCGAGCAGAACCTGATTTTTTTCGCCGTTGGCTATGCCTTCGCAGAGTTCCTTAATCGCCTGCGGCTGGTCGCCTGCGGGAGCAAACGGACTTTCGATTTTGAAATCGCGACTCATTTTGTTTTCCGGTTTTATTCTTCCGTATCTTTGTCTATGCCGTCGAGTTTCAGCGAATTGGAATAAATTTTGGCAAAGTTGCTGAAGGCTGCGACGTCGTTGACCATGCGGTCGATTGAATTGATGTCTATCTTATCATCTTCCAGCTGTCCGGTTAAGATGTTAAATACGCTATAATATTTCGTATCTTTAAAGTAGGGCATAAACTTGTTGCGCAGCCGGACGATAACGGTTTCCTTGCCCGATTTTTTCAGTGCGGTGGCCCAGTCGAGTATATAATTAATCTGTTCTTCGCTGAGAGGCTGTCCGGGAACGGGTTTTTCAATCAGGTATTTGAGATTGTCAGAGGCGGGGCCCCAAAGGCCGGCATTCCAGAAAATTTCGCTTTTCAGCAAAATGGCATTTTTGCTGTAATCGTCTTTGAGGAGTGCCAGCGCTTCCTCTTCACGGTTAAGGTTGGTTAAAGCCTTGGCGCGGATGATTTTGCGCTGCAGCGCGAGCGTCTGCGGAATGGCGCCGTTTTCGGTATCGTCAAGCATCAGCAGAGCTTCACCGTCCTTGTGGTTAAACAGGTATATCAAAGCCAGGCGCGTACCGATTTTGGCTCGGTCGACCGGTGTCATCGGAACATTGCGCAGCTGTCCGGTCAGCAGGCTTTCGGCACGGTCAAGCAAATCAACGGCAACCAGGCGGTCACTGAGTTTTTGGACAATCGTGTTGTAACGCGGGCTTTTCGGTGCCAGCCATTCGTAGTCGTGATAGAGCGCCAGTGATTTCAGTGCCGACAGGTTATCTGCTTCGTTACGAATGTAGATGTCTTCAAAAAGGCGGACCATGCGGTCTTCAACGGCAGGTTTGTCTTCGTAGCCGGCATAGTTTTTCAGTTCCTGCAAGGTGCGGAGCGCATTGGCAAAGTCTTTTTTGCGGATATACATGTCGGCCAGGCCGTCCAAAAGTTCCAGCTTGAAGCTTCTTTCGCCCCAGGCGTAGCGCAGGCGTTCAAATTCGCTGATTGCCTTGTCCAGTGGGAACAGGTTCAGTTTTAAGCCCAGTTCGACGATTTCCTTGCGGGCCAGCGAGGTGTATTTAAGCGAATCCATCGGCAGAATGCGCTTGTATTCGTTGACGGCACTCATCGGCGAACCTTGCAGAACCAGTTTTTTGCCGGTCAGGTAATGGACGGCGGGGACCAGTCTTTCCGGATGGCGGCTGTTTTTGAGAATATCTATAAAGTTCTGGGTGGAAAGATCGTCGCCGGCATTAAGCGCAATACGCGCACCGACAAGCGCAATGCGGTCCTTGATTTCGTCGGGGTAGTCGCGGATAAGCGAGATGAACGAAAGCAGTATGCCGCTGTATTCGTCTTTATATTCGACGGCAGCTTCCGACAGGGTTCGCCAGAAAATGGCTTCGTTCAGCGTCGGCAGACGGCCGTATGAAAAGTCTTCGACCGCCTGTTCATAGCGGTTGGCCAGGAAGTTGGCCACGCCGGACAATCCGTACAGCCGTTCAGAGGCGGCTTCCGGCGCGCCGGTTTCCTTTATTTGATTGATTATGGTCAGCGCATTGGTGCCGAGCCCCCGCATAACATAATATTTGGCCAGTTCGAGACGGGCTTTGTTTTTTTGTTCTTCGGGCGCGGCGGCGATGTCGCTGCGCAGCTGCTCTTCAGCCTCGACAAACGGCTTGTTCATGAGTGCGGCGCTGGAAGTTCCTGTCAGCGGCGAAAGTTCGCCGTCGTCCTGACTGAGCATGGCCTGCCGTTTGAGAATTTCGAGGTTGTGGGAGATGTTCAGCCCGCGGTTGTAGCCCTGAATCGAGAGGCCGGTTGTGGCGCGGCTGACGACAATATCGTTGGTTTTGGAAACGATGACGATACCCTGATAGGAATCCAAAATGTCGAGGTCCGGGTAAGTATAGGGGTGCTCCATGCCGACGCCGATGTCCAGACTGGGCGCAGCAATAAGCGTATCGCCGATTTCCGGGTCGAGCGTGGAAACGATGTTGCCGGTGTTGGATACGGGGACGAAGAGGTAGGGCTGCTTGCGGCTGTCATATTGCGTGAATGCCTGCAGGTAACGGTGTTCTTCGTCGGGAAATGGCTTTTTGAGCAGGTCGACAACCCACAGCAAACCTTCCTTCCGGACGGTATAATAGGTTCCTTCTTTGGGTTTCAGGCGCAAAATAAGGGCCTGATAATTGGGAATCTGGACCAGCTCGTCGACCATAGGCGCCGCACTGGCGGCGAGTTCGTCGACATTGATGTTCTGGGAATGGTCAAAAATAATCCATAAGTAATCGCCGCGGCGGAAGACGGCCAGACCGACGGGAATGTTCCACGGAAAACTCAGGCTGATGCTTTGACTGCCGTTTTCGGTCATTTGCGGCGCGACCATTTCGCTGACGCCGGAGACTTTTGCCGAACTGCGGGTTTCAATAGGTTTTATCTGTGCGGTGGCCACCGGTTCGATTGCGGCGGAGGTTCCGACCAAAGCGGCTGCCGGCGCTGGGAACAAACAAGCAAAAACCAGCGTACAGGCTGCCATACGCCGGCTGATTTGCTTTGAAATGTCTGTTATCGCTTTGTTCAAAACCATTTCCCGCTGCCGTTAAATGCTGTTGCCGATGATTTCGTCCGTGACGGCCTTGGCCTTTACCGCCTCCATCTGTGAAACGATGGCGGAAGCCGAGGACGGTTTCATTTCCCGCAGGAGAGACGCCGCCGTTTCAATATCCAGCGTGTTGAAAATTCTGGCAGCGCTCTGCGGTTTCATGCTGGCATACATTTTGACCAGAGCCGCAATTTTTTCCTTTTCTTTTTCATTGTATTCGCCGATAAGTTTTTTCAGCTTGCTTTCGTATTCGCGGAGCTGGGCCAGTTTTTTTTCGATTTCTTCTTCGGCGACTTTCAGCTGAACGGCTTTTTTATCGATTTCGCGGCTTCTGAGGTCGAGGGCTTCGCGCCGTTCGGCAAGTTCCTGCAAAATCATTATTTCGGACTGAGTAAATGTGCTGTTGGCCTTTTCGCCGGTGCTGCCCGGGTTTTGTCCGCGTTCTGCCTGTTCAAGAACTTTGCCGAGTTCGGCGGTGTCCCTGGACGCTTCTTCTTCGGCCCAGGCCTTGCTTTGACTGATGCTGAAGCTGCGGCTGTCTGCGTTTTTGAGCGAATCGAAAACGTTATTGACGCGAATGGACAGGGTCAAAACTGCCAGAAAAATGAAAACGGGCAGAATGCGAAAATTGTTCTTGAATTTGGTCAGCATCGAAATTCCTTATTTTATCGAACGCAGGGCTTTTAAGAGTTCCATTTCGGCTTCGGAACGCGAATCCGAAACCGCAAAATCTTCTTCTACATCATCGCGGGCTTTTGCGGAAGCTTTTTTTGCACCGAACAAGCCGGCGGCGGGTTTTTCTTCCTTAATGCTGCGCCCGTCCTTAATCATGATTTCCAGCCGGTCGGCCAGGTTATCCGCTCTTTCGTTGATGAAAGTCAGGTCGTCTTTGAGCGTTTTGGCACTGTCTACGACCTCTTTGAGACCTTCCGACGAATGTTCGGTAACCGATTTGAGCTTCGGAATGGAGTTTTCGGCTTTGAATGTGGCTTCGTTGAGCGACTGCACCAACTGAGCCAGACTTTTTTGGTTCTGGCGCAGCATGCTCAGGTTCTTGTTGAGCCGATATGCAAAGACAATGGTCGGAATCAACAGTCCGATGATGGTGAGGTTGATGATTAATTCGAAACTATCCATTGCGGTCAGCCTTATCTTTTACTTTGATGACGACATGGTCGGATTTGCGTCCCATACAGCCTTTAAGCAGCGGAACGTCGCCGCAGATGAGCGTTACGTCGTCGCAGCAGGACATTTCGAGCGGCAGAAAAGACCCTTTTTCCCATTTGGCGATTTCGCCGAGACTTATCATCCGCTCTTTGAGAATGGCTTTGATTTCGACATCGGTTTCCCACAGCTGTTCCATCAGGTGGTTTTCCCAGATGGTATCGCGGCCGTAGCGTTCGCCCATGAACATTTGCAGCAGCAGGTCGCGCACCGGTTCCAGCGTTGCATAGGGAATCATCAGGTCAATTTTGCCGCCGCGGTCTTCCATGTCGATGCGCAGATGAGCGACGATGACTGCGTTGGACAGGCGGGTAATGGTGGCAAAGCGCGGGTTGGTTTCCAGACGGTCGTAAGCGAAGTTGACCGAAGTTACCGGATCGAAAGAAGTGGAAAGGTCGGACAAAATCAGTTCAATCATGTCTTTGACAAGATTGAGCTCGATGGTGGTATACGGACGTCCTTCAATGCGCATGGCCGCGGTGCCGCGGCGGCCGCCGAGCAATACGTCGACGATGGAATAGACCAGTGACGAATCAACGGACATCAGGCCATAGTTGTCCCATTCCTCGGCCTTGAAAACGGCAAGCAGGGTTGGCAGCGTCAGAGAATCGATATATTCGCCAAAGCGCATGGACTCAATGTTGTCGAGCGAAACTTCAACGTTGTCCTGCGTGAAGTTGCGGAGCGATGTGGCCATCATGCGGATAAGGCGGTCAAACACGATGTCGAGCATCGGCAGACGTTCGTAAGAAACCATGGAGGCGTTCAAAATGGCCCGGACGCCGGTTTTCATTTCGTAGTCTTCGTCCTCTTCGTCGGGCGTGTAGCCGAAAAGGGAATCAATTTCTTCCTGATTGAGGATTTTGGAATCGCCGCCGTCGCCCGCCGCCGGAGAAACCTCTTCCCCGCCGCGAACCTTTATGGCATCGGCCCAGTCCTTGTCTTCCTTGCGGTCGGCTGCCTGTTCCTGATTATTTGTCGTATTTTCCTCTGCCACTTTTTGTGTCCTTAAAATTGGTTATTTGTCAATTCCGAAAGCCTTGAAGTTCAGGTTGGCAACCACGACCGGGCTGACAATCAGGTTGATGCGGTACAACAGCTCTTCCCTGAGCCAGTAAAGCCCGTTGGAACCGCTGATTTCGTCCGGCGTCAGCTCAATCGTGTGGGCAATGACGGCGTCGACGATTTTGGGCATGAGCCCTTCGACAATCTGAACGTCTTCCATCCGGGTCAGTTCAATATTGAGCCTGAGGCTGACGTCCTGCGGCGTTCCGGCTTCGTCTTTAATGCGGACGTTGATTTCGGGAATGTCGTAAAGAATGGTCAGCTTGTTTTGGGCAGTGTCGCCGTCCGTGCCGCCGGGCCTTTCGACAACGGCGTAGGAAAGGTTTTGCGGACCGGTTTTTTTGCTGAAAACCGAGTAAAAACTGACGACCAGCCCGATTGCAATCAGCGCCGGCAGCAGGAAAATCAGAATTTTTTTGCGGTCGATTTTCTTTTTGCCTTCCTCAGCATCGGAATCCGCATCGAAATCATCGTCTAAATTTGCCATAACCCTACCTTAACAATAGATTTGTCTGTCCGACATTTTATAATATTTTTTCAAGAATGAAACCCTAAAAACATACTTATTAAACGTATTTGTGATTTTAACCATTATTTCAGGATTTCCGGTGTATAAATCAAGCTGAAAAGGTCTTATGAACATTAGCGCCGCCTGATTGTTACAGATATGTTAATTTTGAGGAAATTTAAAGCTTTGACATGGAAAAAAGCGCGCTTTTGTGGTAGGATGGATAATGAGTTAAAGGATTTGGAACGGGGCGTGGCGTAAATGTATATCTGGGTACTGCTGGCGACATTCATAGCGATTTTGTATTCGTTTAATCTGCCGACGCGTTCCGACATGCGCGAAATTTACGTTGAGCCGCAGGCAGAGGCGATTGTGAGCAAAATGCTCCTGCAACATCGCGCGGCCGAAAACTATGCCCGGGATCTCGGCTATACGTCTTATTATCCGGGCAACGTCGACTTTAAGCTGCTGTGCCAGAAAAATTACCTTCCCTACGGTCTGGAAGGCTGTAATCCCTCCGATACCAGCAAAATTTCGCGCCGGCAGGAGATTCAGTCGCGGATATATTGTCTGGACAAGAGTTCGTCGGGATATTCGAAGTCCGTAACCGGATGTCCGGGAAGTCCGAGCTGCTGCAGCCAGGACAACGCATACAACTATGTCGTGACCTATGGCTGCGTGCCGCAGCGCTGGCGAAACATCAAAACCGGAAAGCCCAACAACGATTTGCTGAACGCGATTAAAAACACGGTCGGCGTCGGTGTCAACATCGGTTATGCCGACTTTGAGGACAAGACCTTTACGCGGACTTATGACGTGGCCAACGGCAAAACGGTGCAGGACAAGTATACCATGCATCTGGTCGGCCGCGAAGTCGAGTGGATCGGCATTCCGGAGTATGTGGTCAACGATGCGGAAGGCGGAAATACGTCGTTTAACCGCATGTGCGTCGAACCGCTGAAGGACAAGGAAGGAAACGTCGTTGAAGCGCAGGTCTGTTCCTACTGCATGGTTTATATTACGCCGATTTAGGCGGAGATGAGGAGAAAGACAATGTTGAAAAGCAAATTTGCAAAGCTGAACGAGCTGGGCAGCCTGATGGTTGAGGCGATGGCAATGCTTGCCCTCATTTCCATGGTTACGCCGATTTTGTACCGTAAGGCGGCCGAAAGAACGACCGAACTGCAGGATATTAATGCCGCGGGGCAGATGCGCAGCCTGATTAAAGCCGTGGACGACTATGTGAGCGACAACTACAACACGATTGTCGCCGGCAATGCGGTTAACAACAGCGTCAACAATTCGGTCAACTACAGCGATTTGGTCAGCGGCGGCAAAAAGACGATTGACATTAAGCACTTTCGCGACTATCTGCCGTACGGCTTTTTAGACTCGTCGGGCAATGTGCAGGATACCAAAACTTTCAGCAAAGACTACAAAGTCGTTTTCAAATACACGGATGCGGGTGGCCGCAAGGCGGTAACGGCGTTTGTGGTAGCCGAACCTAAGGAAAAAGGCAACTTTCCGATGCTGCGCGCATCGCGTATTGCGTCGATGGTCGGCACCAACGGCGGTTATGCGCAGGTCAGCGGCGGCAAGGTTACGGTTAACGGCGTACAGGGTATTTGGACGATTGACAACATGAGCAGCGAACTGGGGGTTACAACGACCAACGGTTCCATTGTTACATCTTCGGTACAGCCGATTACGGAAGCCGGGGGCGGCGGCAACAACGAGAACTACCTGTACCGTATTGATATGAGCGGCAATCCGTCGACGGCCAAGCTGAACCAGATGGAGGCCAATCTCAAGCTCGGCGCCGACAGCGGCACGCATCACAATATCAGCAACATCAACCAGCTGATTATTTCGGCGCAGAATCAGGCCAATTTTTCCGACAAAAGCAGCGGCAACGACGGCGCTTTGCTGATTAAGGGCAGCGGCGGCGCGACTATCGGCGGCAACACCGTTATCGGCGGCGCTTTGTCGGCTTTGGCAGACAAATTCAAGGTCAATAATTCCGGTTTGCAGTACGGAACATTGTTTACGGTTACCGACAGCAATCTGAAATACGGCGAAAACGGCAGCGTCATCAATGCCAGCGCTTCGGATCTGAACCTGTTGAACGGCAAGATTACGGTTAACAGCAGCGGAACCAAAATCAACAGCAAAACCAACATTGCCGGCGATACCGTCATCGGCGATTTGAATGCCAACGTCAATTCGACGGACGGCGTTGCCAACAAGCTGACGGTTAAAGGAAATGCGGACGTGACCGGTATTTTTACGGCCGGAGAAATCCGCACGCCGAAGTTCAAATCGCTGACCTTGGATGCCGGTGCAGCCGCCTATACGGGACCGTGGAACCTGCATGTTGAGGCGACAAAGGCCAGCTTTGCCCAGCCTGACTTTAATGTGGCGACGGACAAGCTGAAAATTACCTCTGCCGAATCGAGCATGAAAAATGCGACAATTACGCTGAACGCGAATGACGTGGCCAAGGCGGTGCTTAATTCAAGCGGTGCGGAAATCAGCTCGACGAATAATGTTAAAATGCACGGCAATAACAGCGTGCATCTGTATACGGGAACAATGAGCCCGTCGCTGACCGCCAATGAGGTAAGCATTCAGGACACGATGTTCAGGGCAAACCGTGGTACGATTGCAATTAATTCGATTGTCAACAGCTTTACTGTCAAAAATACGGACGGAAGCAAGCTGGATCAGACGGATATTTCCGGTGCGGTAAGCCGGGTTCGCAACATGAATTTTCAGGTTGAGGAGCCGGGCGGCGCCTATGTCCTGAAAGTGGAACCGCAGAATGCCAACAAGTCGAAAGTTAAAGTAGACGGCGAACTGATTGTCTATAATGATAACGCGGTCGGCGATTCCGGCGAAAAACTGCTTCAGGTTTCGCAGGCCAGCAACAACAGCGGCGGAAATGCCACGGCTGAAATTACCAGAGGCAAGGTTATCGTCAAAGACAACGGGACGACGGTTAAAAAAGTTCTGACGGTGGACGCCAATGAAACGGACAAGTCAACGGCCGATCGCGGCAGCGTTTATATCCGTAAAGGTATCGTCGAATTGGAATCAAGTTACGGAACCAAGCTGACTGACGCTCAGGTTCAGGCGCAGGCGACTTCCGGAAATGACAAGGGTTATGTCCGGGCGGACCGTTTCGTATCCAACCGCGGCTGGACAAATCCGATTACCGGCGGTGTGGTTTCCAGCTTTAACCGCGGTACGACTTATGACGCCTATCAGGTTAATCCGGCCTATACGTCGGTTATGCACGACATTAAACTGACGTCGCGCGGCGGCGCCCGTCTGAGTGATATTCTGCCGGACTTCATCAACAAAGGCATTTATGTGGTTGACAATACCTATCTGGAAACTTTCGGCAGCTGGGAGAATTCGTCGGGGTGTCCGAGCAAGACCAGCGGCAACAGCTGTCAGACCGTTTCTTCCTCATATGTGGCCAATAACCATACCGATTGGACGTCTCCATGGCTGGGGGTTGTTCCGGCGCCGATGTGTCCGCCGGGATACGCCAAGGTTATTACGATTACGCCGGCCGGTTTTGCCATGGCTCAGGCCGGTGTTCCGGGCACCAGACAAGCCGGCAAAAAGCAGGATATCGTGATTATAAACTATCCGAAAAATCCGAATGAAGACTATTCGGCCAATCCGTCCGAGGCGCCTTCGCCGCTTTATTTCCAGAAGAGCACCTGGCTGCGCGCCAAAGTCTATACGCATGGTTCCGACAACGGCTTCAAGGGGTGGAGCGCGATTATGGGCTTTATGTATCCATATACCTATTATAAGAAGTATATGGACGACCTGGGGTTGGGCTTGAGCGGCAATGACGCAATTGCATGGAACCTGTTTCCGGTTTTCAGAAAGCAGTTGGAAGCGTATGCCACCGTTTACTGCTATTTTGACCGTAAGGGCGGTTTGGGCACGACTTTTGACTCCAACCTGGTCGATACGACTTACGATCAGCTGTCTAATTTCCGGGCGCCGATGAGCGGAAAATCGGTAAGCGCGACCGGCAGCGCCAGCGGTTATTTCAACCGCCTGAACGATCCGAATCTCAAATATACCGAGCCGTGGTAAGGCCGAATACGAAAAGCCCCTCCTTTGAGGGGCTTTTTTTGACGGGGTGGGAAAAGTAAATATTTTTTGATGTAAAAATTTTTTAATTAAGTATTATGTTGATAATATGTCTATGAATTTGAGGAGATGGATAATGAAATTTGCAGCACTGTTAATGATGGGCGTTTCGCTTGGACTGGCTTGTCCGGCAGTTGCTCAGACCGGCAGAGAGGGCGTGCAGTCATTCCAGCAGGGCGGCGATTCCTGGCGCCGTGCGGAGGAAGACAATCAGCCGCCGGTTATCAGTCAGAGCATGATTGACGCCGTCGGCAACAGCGGCATAGCCAACATTACCGACTCAGAAGCCGTCTTCTGTTATCAGGTTTCGTCAAAACCGGCCGGCTATAAAGGATATACAATTGACAACATGGCCGTTACCGGTTTTTGCGGCATTATTGAAAACGACCTGAAAAATATGATTATCAGACAGTTTTTTGCCACGCCCGAGAATATTTCTCAGGAAGTGGCGCAGTGCGTTATCAAGCCGCGGCTGATGCTGCGTTTTGTCCGCGGCGTGGATTATACGGACGTGCTGCTTTCTTCGCCCTGCCATTCTTTTTCGGTTTTTTACGGCGGCAAGGTAAAGTCTTATAATTTCAGTCCGGCAGCGGAAATTATTGACGTGATGGTAGATTCTTTCCGTCCGAAGACGGTTCCTTTCGTGTCGCCGGCCATGCTGAGACAGTTGCTGCCGATCGGCGTTGCGCAGACGCAGTCGCAGAAGGATATGGTTGCCAAGCAAAGCGGTCCGATACGCAACTGGGATACGCAGTCCGCGCCGGCAAAACCTGCGGCACCGAAGAAGAGCGGTTGGAATAACCTGAACCTTTAAAACTTTGTATAATGGTCATCTGGTACAGAAATTGCAGGACAAAAGTGTCCTCACGTACTATTGTGTACCAATTCCGACTAAGTTGTTGTTTCGTAGCGCTGTCGCTTCTCACAACAACAAGTCTCATTGCTTTTCCTTAAAGAAAGCACATTCGGGTGCTTTCTTTTGCGGCAGTGGTGCTTTTGCCTTTATTGCTTACTGTTTGACGCACTCTTCGAGTTTTTCCAAACTCGTATAACGGGGCGAGTTATTTGCCGTTAGTTGGTTTCGGGCAGGTAAACGACCAGATTAAAGACGTTTTCGAGAAAGAAAAGTGAGATGAAGCAGAGCAGGGCAGCCATTATCGGCGTAAATATCCAGCCGAGGGCTATGTGCCCGAGAATGCTCCAGCTTATGCTGCGGCCGCCTTTGGCCAAACCGATGCCGATGATGGCGCCGATAACGGCCTGCGAACTGGAAACCGGTACCAGCGGCAGCGCCGGCAGCCCGTTTGACAGCAGAAAGTTTTCCAGTTTTTCGGAAGCAAACATGTATAAAACCAGCGATTGTGAGACGACGACAATCCAGGCGACAATCGGAGACATGCGCATAAGCCCGTTGCCGATGGTTTTTATTATTTTGTGCGAATAAGAGAAAATGCCGCTGCTGACGGCAATGCCGCCGATGAAGAAAAGAATCTGCTCGGGACTGAAGTCCAAGCTGCCGATTTTCAGATTTTGGAACGGAGCGGAATCGACAAATACGCCCATGACGTTGGCGATGTTGTTGGCGCCGAGAGCATAGGCGCCGAACGCGCCGGCAACAATCAGGCCGATGCGGGTATATAAATCCTGGCGGATGAGGTGGATTTTGGAATATTTTATCAACGAACGCACCAGAAAATAAATCAGCGTGGCGAGTATGCCGGCCAGAACCGGACAGATGACCCAGGTGCTGACAATTTTGGAAACAATGCTCAGGTCGGTCGGTCTGCCGCTGTAAAAGTTCCAGCCGATGATCGCGCCGACGATGGACTGAGAGGTGGAAACGGGAATGCCGCTGTTGACCATCCAGTAAACGGTGAGGGCTGCGGCGCAGGCGCACATAAACGAACCGGCAATGGCATTGACGGCTCCCAGTTCAACCAGAGTGGTGCTGGCGCCGCCGCCGGAAAAAACGGC
>ENA-OPDH01002001-OPDH01002001.1-human-gut-metagenome-genome-assembly--contig:-NODE-2001-length-13871-cov-2.354227_pt1 | contig 13871 bp, 12 predicted proteins | sample MGYA00241260_ERZ501500 | MGnify/ENA primary metagenome ERZ501500 (study PRJEB25962, sample SAMEA2042519) | human gut metagenome | biome: human gut; feature: human-associated habitat; material: faeces...
TTTTGGCTGCTGCATGCCAGCGGCGGTACTACCGATTTGCTGCTGTGCGAACGCCGTGAAGACAGCCGTTATAACCTGACGCAGGTTGGCGGCAGCCTCGATTTGCACGCCGGTCAGTTTGTTGACCGCATCGGTGTGGCGTTGGGACTGCAGTTTCCGACAGGTCCGGCACTGGAGCAGCTTGCAGAACAGGCGGAGAAACCGCTGGAGCTGCCGGTGTCCGTGCGTAAGCTGGATGTGAGCTTATCGGGACCTGCAACTGCCGCTATGCGCAAGCTGGAGGCGGGGGCAAATGCTGCCTCTCTGGCCTTGGGTGTGGAGCATACGCTGGCGGAAACCTTTGCCCGTCTGCTGCGCAACGGTGCAGCGGCATATGGTGTGCGAGATGTTATTTTGGTTGGCGGCGTCGGCTCCAACAAGTACATCCGCAAGCATGTTGAAGAAAAGCTGGCGAAGCGCCGTGTGCGCCTGTGGGTGCCTGAAGGTCGCTTCAGCTGTGATAATGCCAGTGGCTGTGCCGCTGTTGCCTGGAGATTACATAAGAAAAATGACTGAAGCTGTTTATTCGGTAAGCGAAATAAATAATTTCATAAAGCATATACTGGAGCAGGAGCCGGAGCTGCGTAATCTGCAGGTTGTCGGTGAAATCTCTAATTTTAAGCGATATCCTTCAGGTCATTGCTATTTTACTTTGAAGGATGCTGGTGCGGTGCTCAAATGCGTAATGTTCCGCAGTAAGGCTGTTAATCTGCGCTTTCAGCCGCAGAACGGCGATACTGTTGTTGCCGTAGGGCGCTTGGCAGTCTATGAACGCGACGGCGTTTATCAGCTGTATACCGATTTACTGCTGCAGCAGGGCGTGGGCGATTTGATGCAGGCTTACGAAAAGCTCAAGCAGAAGCTGGAGCGTGCAGGCCTGTTTGCGCCTGAGCGTAAACAGCAGCTGCCGCTGCATCCGCGTACCGTGGGAATTATTACCTCTCCTGCAGGTGCCGCTGTGCGTGATGTCATAACAGTGTCACGAAGGAGAAATCAGGGCATAAAGCTGTTACTTTATCCTGTTAAGGTGCAGGGTGAGGGCGCTGCGGCGGAAATTGCTGCAGCGATTGAATTCTTTAACCGTAAAAAACTGGCCGATGTTCTGATAGTAGGACGTGGCGGCGGTTCTATCGAGGATTTGTGGGCCTTTAACGAAGAAATTACCGTAAGAGCGGTGGCTGCCTCCAAAATTCCGGTAGTCAGCGCCGTAGGTCATGAAACAGATTTTACGCTGTGTGATTTTGCTGCCGACGTGAGGGCTGCGACACCGTCGCAGGCCGCGGAGCTGGTGGTGGCTGATGTTGAAGGCTATAAGCAACGCGTTGCCTATCTGGAGCAGCGTGCGCGCAGTCTGTTGTCGGCTTTGCTTACGCAGCAGCAGCGCAGATTGGACAACTTAGTTAATTCGTGGGCGTTGCGTGACCCGGAAAGGCTTTTTGCCGACCAGGCGCAGCGTCTTGATACTGCTTCGCGCAGACTGCGTGAGGCCTTAGAGCTGCATCTGCAGCAGGATGAGCATAAGCTGGCGCTGGCGGCGGCAAGGTTGGACAGCCTCAGTCCGCTGGCTGTTTTGGGACGAGGCTATTCAGTGAGCCAAAAATCCGATTATACGCTGGTAAGCAGTGTTGATGACCTCAGATGGGGCGACGAGCTGCTGACAACAGTAGCAGATGGTGTGATAACCTCAGTTGTGCAGCAGGTAGAAAGGCGGTAAAGGATGGCAACGAAAAAGATTGCAAAGAACATTAAGTTTGAAGATGCCTTAAGCGAGCTGGAAGCACAGGTACAGCTTCTGGAAAGCGGCGAGCTGCCTTTGGACAAGGCTCTGGAGGTGTTTAAATACGGTGTGGAGCTGAGCCGTGTCTGCAGCAGCAGACTGGAAACAGTGAAGCAGGAGGTTGATAAAATCGTTGTTACCGACAGTAACGACGTTGGCTATAAATTAGAAACATTCCAGGATTTGGAGGTAAAATAATGGATTTTAAAGCTTATTATGCTAACCAGCAAAAACTGGTAGAAAACTATTTGAAGAACAGAATTGCCAAAAAGGGTATTTCCAAGGTAGATGAAGCTATGGAATACAGCCTGATGGCAGGCGGTAAACGCATTCGTCCGATTCTGCTGATGGCTGCGGCAGAGGCTGTGGGCAGCAAGGGCTACAATTATTTGCCCGTGGCTTGCGGTCTGGAAATGATTCACACCTATTCTCTGATTCACGATGACCTGCCGTGCATGGATGACGATGATTATCGCCGCGGCCGTCTGACCAATCATAAGGTTTTTGGTGAAGCTATGGCAGTGCTTGCCGGTGACGGCCTGCTCACTTTGGCATTTGAGGTAATGCTGGAACAGAAGAATGTTGATCCTAAAGTTTTGATTGAAACTGTACGCGAAATGGCTATGTGTGCCGGTAACTTCGGTATGGTTGGCGGCCAGGGCCTTGATTTGGAATTTGAAGGCAAAAAGATTACGCCGGAGGAGCTGCGCAAACTGCATGCGGGCAAGACCGGTGCGCTTTTTATTGCTGCTATTCGCGGCGGTGCGCATCTGGCCGGTGCTAATGACCAGCAGCTTTTGGCTCTTACCAAATTTGCTGATTTGCTGGGACTTGCCTTCCAGATTACCGACGATATCCTTGATGTCGAAGGTACTGAGGAGGAGCTTGGCAAGCCGGTAGGCAGCGATGCCAAGAACCACAAATCTACTTATGTAACACTGTACGGCCTGCAGGCAGCACACGAGTTGGCAGAAAAGACTGTGGCAGAGGCTTTGGAATGTCTGGAGATGTTTGGCGAGAACGCAGAGCCGTTACGTGAAATTACTCGCCTGATGACTGACAGAAAGAAGTAATTATGGCAGAGAATAAATTTTTAGATAAAATTAATTCACCGGCTGATGTCAAAAAGCTTTCCGTGCCGCAGCTGGAGCAGCTGGCTAAGGAAATCAGACAGCTTTTAATCAGCGTTATTTCGCACACCGGCGGCCATTTGGCGCCGAATCTGGGCGTGGTAGAGCTGACTTTGGCCTTGCATAAGGTTTTCAATACGCCGGAAGATAAGATTATATTCGACGTAGGTCACCAGGCCTATATCCATAAAATTATCACCGGACGCAGGGAGCAATTTCCTACGCTGCGTCAATACGGCGGTCTTTCCGGCTTTCCTAAGCGCAGCGAAAGCGAGCATGATGCCTTCGGTACCGGTCATTCCAGTACATCTATTTCCGCTGCTCTGGGCATGGCCTGCGCCCGCGATCTGCAGGGTGAGGATTATAATGTCGTAGCCGTTATCGGCGACGGCTCCATGACCGGCGGTATGGCTTTTGAGGCGTTGAACAACGCCGGTATGCTGCATAAGAATATGATTGTCGTGCTCAACGATAACGAAATGTCTATTTCCAAAAACGTGGGTGCGATGAGCGAATATCTTTACCAGCTGCGTACAGGCGAAACCTATAACAAAATTAAAAATGATATTGAGGGCTGGCTCAAAAATATGGAATTCGGCAGTGATGTGCTGAAGGCTATCCGCCGCCTGAAGGGCAGCGTAAAATACCTGATGGTGCCGACCTCTATTTTTGAAGAGCTTGGCTTTACTTATTTAGGACCGGTTGACGGACATGATCTGGATGGCCTGCTGGATGTGCTGCAGGCTGCAAAAAAGATTGACGGACCGGTTATGGTACATGTGCTGACGAAAAAGGGCAAGGGCTATAAGCCTGCCGAGGAAAGCCCCAATAAGTTCCACGGTACAGGCCCCTTTGATATTGCTACCGGCAAAAAGATTACTAATCCGAATGCACCCGTAAGTTATACCGAGGTTTTTGGTAAAACTTTGACTAAACTGGCTGATATCGACGATAAAATCGTGGGTATTACTGCTGCGATGCCTGACGGCACCGGCTTGAATATTTTTGCCGAGGCGCATAAGGATCATTTCTTTGATGTTGGTATTGCCGAGCAGCATGCGGTTACTGCGGCTGCAGGCTGGGTGGCGTGATACCAGTCGTAGCGATTTATTCTTCTTTCTTACAGAGGGCAGTAGACCAGATGCTTCATGATGTCTGCATGCAGAAGCTGCACGTAACGCTGTGTCTGGACCGTGCCGGTCTTGTGGGTGATGACGGCTATACGCATCATGGCGTTTTTGACTACGCTTATCTGCGCAGCATTCCTAACATGACCATTATGGCGCCGAAGGATGAGAATGAACTGCAGCACATGCTGAAAACAGCGCTTGATTTTGACGGACCTGTTTCCGTGCGCTATCCGCGCGGCAGCGGTGTGGGCGTTGCGCTGGATACGCAGTGGCAGGATTTGCCGATTGGTAAGGCAGAGGTGCTGCGTACAGGCAAGGATGTCTGCTTCTGGGCGATTGGCAGCATGGTGCAGACTGCTCTTGATGCAGCGGAGCTGCTGGAAGCGCAGGGAATCAGCGCAGGTGTTGTGAATATGCGTTTTGCCAAACCGCTGGATGTTGAACTCTTGCGTGAGCATGCGCAAAGCTACGGAAAGATTATTACTCTGGAAGAAGGCGTACTGGCAGGCGGTGTCGGCAGCGCAATTCTTGAAGAGCTTAATGAAAATAAATTGCTGGAGCAGTGTGAAGTACGTTGCTTCGGCATTCCTGACGAATTTGTTATGCATGGCGACAAAAAGCTGCTGTTCCGTGATTTGGGACTGGATACGCCAACCATTGCTGCCAAGGCTGCAGCATTTGTAAAGGGTGAAGAAGAGTGAAAAAAGAAAGACTTGATGTTCTGTTAGTTAACCGCGGTATGTTTGAAAGCCGTGCCAAGGCGCAGGCTGCGGTTATGGCAGGACAGGTATTGGTCAATGAACAGAAAATAGATAAACCGGGGACACCGGTAGCACCGGAGGTTACTATCCGTCTGCTGGGCAATAAGCTGCCCTATGTAAGCCGCGGCGGCCTGAAGCTTGAAAAAGGCAAGGTTGTTGCCGATATCGGTGCTTCTACCGGCGGTTTCACCGACTGTGCGCTGCAGAATGGTGCGGCGAAGGTTTATGCGATAGACGTGGGCTATGGTCAGCTGGCGTGGAAGCTGCGCAACGATGAGCGCGTAGTGAACATGGAGCGTACCAACGTGCGTTATCTGGAAGCAGACAGCCTGCCCGAGCAGGTTGATGCTGCTACCATCGACGTAGCTTTTATTTCGCTGGATAAAATTTTGCCTGCGGTCCATAAAATTCTCAAGCCTGAAGGCTTTGTAGTGGCTTTAATCAAGCCGCAGTTTGAAGCAGGCAAGGAAAATGTCGGCAAGAAGGGCGTTGTACGTGATGCTGCAGTGCATGAGCAGGTTATCAATAACGTTATCAGTTTCGCCAAGAGCGAAGGCTTCGGTATTGCCGGTCTGGATTTTTCTCCTATCAAGGGACCTGAGGGTAACATTGAATATTTGCTGCACCTGACGCTGGGTGACGACGATGCCGTAAGCAGCGAGCAGGTAGCACAGCTTGTAGGCCGCAGTCATGGCGACTTAGATAAGAAAGCAGAAAAGACAGAGGCATGAGATGCAAAAGAAACGTTTAGGGATTTTTCCTAATCTGGGTAAAGAAAACGTCCGTATCGCTCTGCCGGAATTTGTTCAGCTCTGCAAGGACTGGGGACTTGAACCGGTGCTGCCTGAGGAGGTGGCGCAGCAGTATGGCGTGAGCAGCTACAATAAAAGTGAGCCGCAAACGCTGAAAACACTGGACTATGGTGTTAGTCTCGGCGGTGACGGTACACTGCTGCAGATGGCGCGTCACCTTGCGCCACTTGATGTGCCTGCGTTCGGTATCAACTTCGGCAAGCTGGGATTTTTGGCAGAGATTGATTTGCAGGGTATGTATAAGGCTATCAGCCGTCTGGCACAGGGCAACTATACGCTGGAAAGCCGCAGTCTGCTGCAGGCCAGAGTTATCTGCGGCGATAAGCTGCTTGCTACGGCGCATGCGCTCAACGATTTAGTTCTGGCTAAGGGCATGTTCAGCAAGCTGGCGCATATGATGCTTTTTATTAACGGACGTTTATCCGGTAAATATGCGGCAGATGGTCTGATTATCGCAACGGCAACCGGTTCTACGGCATATTCTCTCTCAGCAGGCGGACCGCTTGTTATGCCGGAGCTTGATGTCAGCGTCATTACTCCTGTCTGCGCACATTCGCTGACGAACAGAGCGCTTGTTATTCCTATGTCGGAAACAATAGAGCTCAGGCCGATTCCAGGCAGTGAGGAAATGCTGCTTTCGGCTGACGGCGAAAATGTTATAGAGGTGCCTAACGATACCAGTGTGCATATCGCCAAATCGCCTTATGAGATGAAGTTTGTAAGACTTACGCGACGCGATTATTATCAGACTTGGCAACAAAAATTAATGCGCAATTTATAGGCGGCGCACGATAATGCACCATATACTTCATCAGGGCCCTCGACGTAGCAGTAGTACGTCGTCGGCCCTCTCTCTTCGTCTCCGGTACTTTCTCCGCGTTCTGTTGATTATAAAGTATAATGCATCATATACTTTCATCAGGAGGCCTTTGACGTAACGGGAGTACGCCGTCGGGCCTCCTTCTTCGTCTCTGATACCTTCTTCGCGTTCTGTTTAATGGTAAAGGTATCAAATATTTTCTTCGTGTTCTGTTTAAATAGTAAAGCGTTCTGGTACCTTTTCTGCGTTCTGCTGATGAGTAAAGGGGAATGTACCACATACTTTATCTATATAAAAATGAGCATCTCAACGTAGCAAAAGTACGTCGTCGGTGCTCATTTTTATATTTCTCTTTTGAATTGCGAACGAAAAAGGCTATCTGATAAAATTTATACGGATTTTCTCTGTAATTTTCTTTACAATATTGCCTGATATGCGATAAAATATATGCATGAAAAATGAAGGGGTGCTTATATGTCTAAGTTTGTTAAACTGTCTGAGGAAGCTTATAAGTTTGAAGGCAAGCTGTCTTTGAGCTCGGCTATTCCTTTAGGTCTGCAGCATGTTTTGGCTATGTTTGTCGGCAATCTTACACCGGTTCTGATTATTGGTGGTGCCTGCGGCATTGTCGGCGGTGCCGGTTTTGAACAGCTGCAGGTTGTTTTGATTCAGAATGCGATGATTGTTGCAGGTCTGGTAACTCTGTTGCAATTATATTCCGTTGGTCCCTGCGGTGGCAAGGTGCCCATTATCATGGGTACAAGCTCCGGCTTTATCGGCGTATTTGCCGGTATCGTTGCAACCTTGGGAAGCGGTGTTGTCGCCTATGGCGCTATTATGGGTGCTTCGATTATCGGCGGTGTTTTTGAAGCAGTGCTTGGTCTGGTGCTCAAGTGTATCCGCCGTTTCTTTCCGCCTGTTGTCTGCGGTACTGTTGTACTGTCCATCGGTCTGTCGCTGATTTCCGTAGGTATCAATTCCTTTGGCGGCGGCTTCAAGACGAGGGATTTCGGTTCTATTGAAAACCTGCTGCTTGGCTTGTTTGTGCTTTGCGTTATTCTTTTCTTCAAGCATGGCACCAAGGGCTTTTTGAGTTCTTCTTCCATTCTGCTTGGTATTATCGCCGGTTACATTGCTGCTATTTTCATGGGCTTTGTACTGCCTACAACTGCAGTTACGCCTGACGGAGTGGAATACACCAAATCCTGGGTACTGCATTGGGACAAGGTAGCGAACGCCTCCTGGTTCGCTGTGCCTCAGCTTATGCCTGTTGATATCGTATTTGATATGCGTGCTATTATGCCTGTATTGATTATGTTTGTTGTTACTGCGGTTGAAACTGTCGGTGATATTTCCGCCGTTGTTGAAAGCGGTCTGAACCGTGAAGCTACGGACAAGGAATTGTCTGGCGGCGTTATTTGTGACGGCATCGGCTCTGCTATTGCTGCTGTCTTCGGCGTACTGCCCAATACTTCCTTCTCTCAGAATGTCGGTCTGGTTGCGATGACGAAGATTGTTAACCGTTTTGCTTTGGCAACCGGTGCGGTATTTTTGATTCTCTGCGGCCTGATTCCTAAGCTGGGCGCTTTGGTTTCCATTATGCCGCAATCCGTTCTGGGCGGCGCTGCCGTAATGATGTTCTCCTCGATTGTTGTCAGCGGTATTCAGCTGGTTACTAAAGAGAAGCTTAACCCGCGCAGCCTGACGATTATTTCCGTTGCTTTAGGCGTTGGCTATGGCATGGGCGCTACACCCGGCATTCTGGCACACTGCCCGGAGGCTATGCGCATGATGTTCGGTGAATCCGGTATCGTTCCGGCAGCCTTTGTAGCAATTCTGCTGAATGTTATTCTGAATAGGGGCGAAGACGCTCAAGCGTAATTTTATCCTGCTTGGTATCGATATCCAGCAGCTCGTTGATATCCTGAACCGGTACTTTTACTACCAGTTCAGGATATTTTTTTGTCAGTACGGAACCACCTTTGTCCTGCGGCAGCTGCTGCAGCTCGTCGGCAAATTTTGCAGGGAAGATGATGGGGTTACCGGGAGTTTCTTCGTAATACAGGCGATGGATTTTTTGCGGTTGCGCTAAAAAGCTTTCGGTGAGGCGGATGAGCGAAGCCTGTTGTAAAAGCGGTTGGTCGGCAACGGCGAAAAGCAGGCCTTCGGCCTGAGGCAGGTGCTGTTCTATATAAGCTGTGCCCAGGCGCACGGTATCGCTCAGATAGGGCTTGTCGTGGAGCAGGCAGGGGATTTGCTGCTGCGCGCAGATATCCGCAACCTCCTTATGGCGTGTAACAACGATACGCTTGGCGAAAAGTCCTTGGCTGATATCAAGTATGTTCTGCAGCATGGGCGCTCCGTCGATGGCTGTCAGCAGCTTGTTGACACCGAAACGGCGGCCTACGCCGGACGCCAGGATGATGCAGGCTATTGTAGAATATTTTACGTTCATAGGTCTACCTCACGGTTTTGATTATATATCTTTATTATAAGACTGAATGGTAGAGCTAACAAGCGGGTGAGTACCGGTTAGCGGAAGAATATATTTTGTACGCAAAAACAAAAAAACTCTGTAACCAAAGTTACAGAGTTTAGTTTCAATTGGTGGCCCTGGCAGGATTCGAACCTGCGACCTTTTGATTCGTAGTCAAACGCTCTATCCAACTGAGCTACAGAGTCACATCAGCGTTGCTGTTGTTTCAAGCAACAATGATATTATAGCGAAAAGTACGCTTCTTGTCAACACTTTTTTGCAATTATTTTTTAGATTTTTTGCCGACAGCTTTTTCTTTGGCAACAGGCTGATGTTTTTCCAGCCAACCGCAGTAAATGAAGAAGCCTAAGGCAACGAGGAAGAAGCCTAAGCTGGTTGCCTGAGCGGACTTCAGTCCGAACATCCAGGGTTCGGCATAGTCACCGCGCAGCATTTCCAAAAAGAAGCGGACTACGGAATAAAGCATGGCGTACATACATAAAGCTTGACCGCGTGCATGCTTGGTGGTGCGGAATAAAAGCAGCAGGGCAAAGATTACGATATCCAGCTGACCTTCCCAGACCTCCGCCGGCCACAGGGGGACAGGGCCGTAGGTTTTGTAGGCCAGAGTACCTTCCGGGTACAGAATACCGAAGCTGCCGCCGGTAGGTGTGCCGAAGGCGTCACCGTTGAGCAGGTTGGCCATGCGTCCGATGGACTGGCCGATAAGCAGAGAAGGCGAAACGATATCCGCCAAGGCTACCCAGTCGATGTTATGCAGCTTGCAGTAAACAATGCCGGCAGCAATGCCTGCCAGCATACCGCCCTGCACGGCCATGCCTCCCTGCCAGACGAAGGGGATTTCCAGAAGATGATGACTGTAGTAATCCCAGTCGAAGAAGAAAACATCCCACAGCCTGCCGCCGATGAGGCCTGCGAAGCCGCCGTAGATACCGATGTCTAAAATGTGCTCGTGCCAGCGTCCGTCCTGCTTAGCCAAAAAGTAGGCAGTGCCGGTGGCCAGAAAAATTGCTGTACAGAGCATCAGACCATACATGCGTATGGGAAAATCGCCGATAAAAAAGAGATATTGATGCATTATGGATAAAGCCTCCTAAAAAATCTAACTAATATTTTAACACATTCCGGCATTTTTATCAGCGAAAAAGTTGTGATTTCTTTATTTAGAAAGCTTATTGAATTTAACAGCGAAGGTAGTACTGCGTGACATGTTGCTTATGTCATTATTCACAGCGTCAATATTATGATATAATGAGGGAAGCGATATGAGCTTTATTGAAGCAAAAATAGAGAAAGAAGGCCTGCAAATTTATGAAGGCATTGACTTATATTGAACACGGAAAGTTTGCTCTGCAGGAAAAGGCCAAGCCGCAGCTTGTTTCTGCGCGTGATGCTCTCGTGCGCGTAACCTTGGGAAGCATCTGCACCAGTGATTTGCATATTAAGCATGGCTCGGTACCGCGTGCTGTGCCGGGAATTACCGTGGGCCATGAAATGGTTGGCGTGGTGGAAGCGGTCGGCGCCGACGTAAAAACCGTGAAGCCCGGTGACCGCGTGACGGTAAACGTAGAAACGTTCTGCGGCGAATGCTTCTTCTGCAAGAAGGGCTTTGTCAACAACTGCACCGATCCTCATGGCGGCTGGGCGCTTGGCTGCCGCATTGACGGCGGACAGGCGGAATTTGTGCGCGTGCCCTATGCTGACCAGGGGTTGAACAAAATTACCGACAGCGTTACCGATGAGCAGGCACTTTTTGTAGGTGATATTCTTGCTACCGGCTTTTGGGCAACACGCATTTCGGAAATCACCGAGGAGGATACGGTGCTGATTATCGGTGCGGGACCGACGGGTATCTGCACCCTGCTGTGTGTTATGCTGAAGCAGCCGAAGCGCATCATCATCTGCGAAAAAGATGCAGCCAGAGCGGAGTTTGTCAGAAAGCATTATCCCGATGTACTGCTTTGCGAGCCTGAGGAATGCGAAGCCTTTGTTAAGGAGCATTCCGACCATGGCGGTGCGGACGTTGTTCTGGAGGTTGCCGGCGGTCGCGACACCTTCCAGCTCGCGTGGAAATGCGCGCGTCCGAACGCTATCGTAACGGTTGTGGCGCTCTACGATGAAGCGCAGAGCCTGCCTTTGCCCGATATGTACGGCAAAAATCTTATTTTCAAAACCGGTGGCGTGGATGGCTGCGACTGTGCGGAGATTCTGCACCTGATTGAAGAAGGCAAAATTGATACTACGCCGCTGATTACGCATCGCTTCAAGCTGGCGGATATCGAGGAAGCTTACCGCATTTTCGAAAACAGATTAGACGGAGTTATCAAGATAGCGATTACCGAGTGATTTTTTTTGCAAAGCATGTTCTAAGAGGGGCGATTTTATGATTAAGCATATAACAACAACACCGGCAAAAGCCTTAGAAAAATTAAAAGCAGGCAATGCCAGATATATTGATGCCATGGTCAACAGCGAGGACATTTCGCAGGCAAAGAGAACAGATACCTTGGTTAACGGTCAGAAGCCTTACGCGATTATTATTACCTGCTCTGATTCCCGCGTGATTCCGGAGAATATTTTTATGACAGGTATCGGCGAGCTGTTTGTTATCCGTATTGCCGGTAATGTGATTGATGAGCATCAGCTGGGCAGTATTGAATACGCTGCCAGTCATCTGGGGGCGCCGTTGATTGTTGTTATGGGGCATACGCATTGCGGTGCGGTGCATACTGCAATCAATCATGATCCGGAGGGTTATATCAAATTTATTACGGATAAAATCAAAGCAGCGATTGGCGACGAGTGCGACCCGTATAAGGCTGCCTGCCTGAATGTCAAAAGCTGTGAAGCGGAAATCGAAGCAAGCTTGGAGATTCAAAAGGTTGAGCATCAGGAAGGCCTGCGCGTTATCGGCGCTATGTATCATCTGGAGAACGGACTGGTAGATTTTATCTAAAGCAGATTATTTTGAGCTGCCTTAAGCTTAGCGTCTTAAGGCAGTTCTTTTTTGTAAGTAAATTTCTCAAAATTCGCAATAATATGCTTGACAGAATGGTAGCTTGAATGTATTATGTATACATAATACAGATTTCGATTAAAAGCAGCTTTTGCACGCTTTTGAAGAAGGAGGCAAATGTATTATGCGTAAAGAACACGACTTTTTAGGTGAATTAGAAATTCCTGATAATGCATATTATGGTGTACAGACCATGCGTGCCATGGAAAACTTCCAGATTACAGGCTATACTGCCGATCCGCTTTTTATCAAAGCCTTGGGTATGGTCAAAAAGGCTGCGGCCTTGGCCAATATGAAAATCGGTCTTTTGGATGAAAAAATCGGCAATGCTATGGTGCAGGCCTGCGATGATATCATCAGCGGCAAGCTGAACGACCAGTTCCCGACCGATCCGATTCAGGGCGGTGCTGGAACATCCTTCAATATGAATACGAACGAAGTAATCTGCAACCGTGCTTTGGAAATTCTCGGCCGTCCGCGCGGCGATTATAATTATATCAGTCCTAATAACCATGCCAATATGTCGCAGTCCACTAACGATGTTATTCCTACATCCATCCGTGTCTGCGCTCTGATGCGCGCTGAACAGCTTATTATTGCCTTGGAAAACCTGGCGGATTCCTTTGATAAGAAGGGCGAGGAATTCAAGGATGTGCTGAAAATCGGCCGTACCCATCTGCAGGATGCTGTGCCTATTACCTTAGGACTGGAGTTTAAAGCTTTTGCTTCTTCCATGCGCAGACGCAGTAACTACATTCGCCGCAGCTGTGAGCTGCTACACACCATGAATATGGGCGCAACAGCAGTCGGCACCGGCCTGAATGCCGATCCCGAATATATCAAAGAGGTTTGCGAACAGCTTACGCTTGTTACCGGCGAGAGCTTCACTACCGCGGACAATCTTGTTGATGCTACCAGTAACACCGATATCTTCACCGATTTATCCTCCAGTTTGAAAACATCGGCACTTTCGCTGATTAAAATTTCCAATGACCTGCGTCTGATGGCCTCCGGTCCGAGGGCAGGCTTCTGCGAAATTACGTTGCCGCCGCGTCAGCCCGGTTCCTCTATCATGCCGGGTAAGGTTAACCCCGTTATCCCCGAGGTAGTGGATCAGACCTGCTATCAGGTAATTGCCAACGATTTGGCTGTGGCCTTTGGCGTAGAAAACGGCCAGTTCCAGCTTAATGTTATGGAGCCTGTTATGGCTTACAATATTTTCAATTCCTTACGTTTCCTGACCAATGCCGTTAATACTCTGCGCACCCGCTGCGTAGACGGAATTAAGGCTAACCGTGCCCAATGCGCGGAATGGCTGGATAAGAGCGTGGGCATTGTTACGGCGTTGCTGCCGCATATCGGTTACGAAACCTGCTCCGTTCTGGCGAAGGAGGCGTTGGCAACCAACAGAAACATTAAGGACCTGCTTATTGAACGCAAGGTGCTGAGCAAAGAGGACTTGGATGTTATCCTTGCTCCTGCGGAAATGACTAGACCGGGTATTGCCGGTAAGGAGCTTTTGAAGAAGATTCATGAGTCCAGAGAGGAACTGGTGTAAAGCACAAGAGAGCAGTTCTGTTATAATAGTAGAATAAAAGCAAAAGCTGCAGCTATGCTCCTGAGTACGGGAGCAAGCTGCAGCTTTTTAATTTGAGCTTTGGGAAATTTGCTTGTCAGCACAAGAAAACTTCTTCCGTCCTACCTGAAATCATGCTTTGGGGTGGGGGAAAACGAGTTTCTTGTTGCTATAATTATAATGACAGAAACTAATTTAGGAGGTTGATGAATATGCGTATAGGTAAGAAATTGTTTTCCTGCTTAGCTTTATTTTTACTTTCTAAATTGCAATAAGAAGTTGCACACTTTTTGAAAATTAAGATGCATAGATC
>ENA-OPDH01002005-OPDH01002005.1-human-gut-metagenome-genome-assembly--contig:-NODE-2005-length-13857-cov-4.793870_pt1 | contig 13857 bp, 10 predicted proteins | sample MGYA00241260_ERZ501500 | MGnify/ENA primary metagenome ERZ501500 (study PRJEB25962, sample SAMEA2042519) | human gut metagenome | biome: human gut; feature: human-associated habitat; material: faeces...
CCGGAGGTAAATGCAGTTTACCTGATTTCCGGATCTTATGATTACCTTGTCAGCATTGACGGAAAGACACTGATGGAAGTATCAAGATTCGTATCAGAGAAGTTATCGACTCTGGAAGGTGTAGTAGGAACAACGACACATTTCATCTTAAAGAAATATAAGGATCATGGAACGATCCTGAAACATGAGAAAAAAGAAGAAAGGATACCGGTGATGCCATAATGAGAGATCCATTATCTAAGAAAATAATCGGCATTGCACCGTCAGGTATCCGTAAATTTTTTGATATTGTAAGCGAGATGCCAGATGCAATTTCCCTTGGAGTGGGGGAGCCGGATTTTGACACTCCTTGGAGAGTACGGGAGGAAGGAATCTATACTCTGGAAAAAGGACGTACATTTTATACGTCAAATGCAGGACTTAAGGAACTGCGTCAGGAAATCAGCAACTACCTGGACAGAAAGATCCATGTGCGTTATGACTATGTGCATGAGGTTATGGTAACGGTTGGCGGAAGTGAGGGAATTGACCTTACCATGCGTGCTATGCTAAATCCGGGAGATGAAGTGCTTGTGCCTGAGCCGTCTTATGTATCCTACGCACCGTGTGTCACACTGGCAGATGGTGTGCCGGTGCCGATTCCGATGAAAGAGGAGAATGAATTCAAACTAACGGCAGAAGAACTGGAAGCTGCAATCACACCGAAGACAAAAATTCTGGTGCTTCCGTTCCCGAATAACCCGACCGGTGCGATCATGGAACGGGAAGATCTGGAAGCGATCGCAAAGATCGTGGAAGAAAAAGATCTGTTTGTGATATCGGATGAAATTTACAGTGAGTTGACCTATAAAGGCAATCCGGTTTCCATCACACAGATTCCGGGGATGCGGGAGCGGACGGTTCTGATCAACGGATTTTCCAAGGCATATGCAATGACCGGATGGCGTCTGGGCTATGCCTGCGGACCGGAAGTGATTTTAAAACAGATGCTCAAAATCCATCAGTTTGCGATCATGTGTGCTCCTACGACGAGCCAGTATGCGGCGGTAGAGGCGCTGAAAAACGGCGATGACGATGTAGCGGAAATGCGCGAACAGTACAATCAGCGCAGACGCTATCTGCTGCATGCCTTTGCAGAAATGGGGCTGCCCTGCTTCGAGCCTTACGGCGCGTTTTATGTGTTCCCCTGTATCAAGGAATTCGGCATGACCAGCGATGAGTTTGCGACGCGTTTTCTGCAGGAAGAAAAGGTTGCAGTCGTGCCGGGCACAGCGTTTGGGGACAGCGGCGAGGGCTACATCCGTATTTCCTACGCTTATTCCCTGGAAAATCTGAAAGTTGCGATCGGGCGGCTGTCGCATTTTGTAAAAAAACTGAAAGCGGAAAAGGAATGATAAAGATATGTTAAACATCGTATTGCATCAGCCGGAAATCCCGGCGAATACGGGAAATATCGGAAGAACCTGCGTCGCGACCGGGACGGTTCTGCATCTGATTGAGCCGCTGGGCTTTTCTTTGAGTGAAAAGCAGTTAAAGCGCGCAGGCATGGATTACTGGAATCTGCTGGATGTGCGCCGCTACATCAATTTTGCGGACTTTCTGGAAAAAAATCCGACGCTTGTAAGCGGCGGGCCGGATGCGCCGAAGCTCTGGATGGCGACGACGAAAGCGCATCAGGTTTACAGCGATGTAAAGATCGGACCGGACGATTATATTATGTTCGGCAAGGAGAGTGCCGGAATCCCGGAGGAAATCCTTATGGAGTATGAAAAGAGCTGTATCCGCATTCCGATGGGAAAGGATATCCGTTCCCTGAACCTGTCCAACTCCGTAGCGATCGTTTTGTATGAAGCGCTGCGCCAGAATCATTTCGCAGGGTTACAGGAAGGTGGAGAACTGCACCGGCTGCACTGGAAAGCGTAAGGCATTCCGCCCTACGCTTCGTTGTCCTGCACGGGCAGGGAGAAGATAAACTCGCTCCCGACGCCCTCGGTGCTGATGACGTTGATATTTTCATTGTGCGCCTGGATAATTTCTTTTGTAATGGAAAGTCCCAGCCCGGTTCCCTTTTTGTCTTTGCCGCGGGAAAGGTCGGTCTTGTAGAAACGATCGAAGATCAGCCGCAGGCTGTCCTTCGGGATTCCGATACCACTGTCCTTGACGGAGACAAAAACCTTTCCATGCTTTTCGTTTGTCTCGATGCGAATAGCAGAGTCAGGGTGGGAAAATTTAATCGCGTTGTCGAGCAGGTTGTATAAGACCTGCTCGATTTTGCTTTTGTCGGCGAGAACGGGCATACGGTCGCCGGTTAAAAGAAGCTCGATGCCGATATGCTTCTGCTGGCAGGTTCCTTCGAAGGAAGCGGCAGTAGAGCGAATGACCGAATTTAAATCGAAAACAGATTTTTCCAGGATCATGCCCTTCATATTCAGGTTGTTTAAGGTCAGCAGGCTGTTGGTCAGCTTTGTCAGGCGTTCCGTTTCGTTTAAGACGATGCCAAGATATTTTTCGTGGAGCTCTGGCGGGATCGTTCCATCCAGCATCGCCTCCAGATATCCTTTGATTGAAGTCAGCGGAGAGCGGAAGTCGTGAGAAACGTTGGCGATGAATTTTTTCTGGTTATCCTCGGCGCGTGCGATCTCACTTGCCATGAGAGACAGGGAGGCAGCCAGATAACCGATCTCATCCTCACTGTCTACCTGAAATTCATAATGCAGATTGCCTGCCGCGTACTGCTCGGTGGCTGCCGTGATTTTGCGCAGCGGCAGATAGACCATTTCTGTAAAGAAAATCAGAATGATCAGCGACAGCAGGAAAAAAATCACGAGCATAATATAGGAAATATTCAGCAGGCTTTCGCTGGAAGCCCGAATATTTGCCATGGGGATATGGATGACAACATAGCCCTGCACTTTAAAATTGGAAGTGATGGGCGCAAATACACTGAGCATTTCCTCCTGGAAGCAACCGAAAAAGTCACCAACCGTATAAAAGGAACCGGCGGTGATGGTCGAGTCAAAATTTTCCACGCGAGATTCATGATTCACATCCAGCGGTGTTTCCGTTGTCATGATAATACGTCCGGATGGATTAATGATCCAGATTTGGGAGGACAGGTAGGTGCTGAGCGCATCCAGCTGTTTTTTGACCTCCTCGAGGGAAACATTGCTGCTGTATAAGTCGGAAGCGTAGGTATTTGCGATCAGAGTAGCTTCTTTATAAAGGGAGTCCGCTTTTTCCCGTTTCAGATGCTCCAGCGTCATACTGGAAACGAACGTTGCTACGACTAAAAATCCGAAAAATCCGAAGATCAGGTAGCCGAGTACAAATTTCAGATACAGGGTTTTGCGCATGTCATCTTACCTCGAATTTGTAGCCGATTCCCCAGATCGTGGCGATTTTCCAGTTTGCATGATCCTTGATCTTTTCGCGCAGACGCTTGATGTGTACGTCTACCGTGCGGGTGTCGCCAATGTATTCATAGCCCCAGATCTGATCCAGAAGCTGTTCTCTGGAAAAAACGTGGTTGGGCGAAGCTGCCAGAAAATAGAGAAGCTCCAGCTCCTTTGGCGGCATATCGACATTTTTCCCCATATACATAACGGAATAATTGGTTTTATTGATTGTCAGATCGGGATATTCGACACATTCCACAGCAGGCTTTGCCGGAACGGCAGCAGCTGGCTTGTAGCGGCGCAGCACCGCCTTGACTCTTGCGACAAGCTCCTTGGAGTCGAAGGGCTTTTCCATGTAATCATCCGCACCAAGCTCCAGGCCGAGCACCTTGTCAAAAATTTCGCCTTTGGCGGACAGCATGATGATGGGAACAGAGGAACTGCTGCGGACTTCACGGCAGACCTGATAGCCGTCAATGCCGGGAAGCATCAGATCGAGCAGAATCAGGTTCGGCGCGAAGGTATCCACAGCGCGGAGGGCGGATTCCCCGTCCTCCACGATCATCGTATCAAAGCATTCCTTGGTCAGGTACAGCGAAATGAGTTCGGCGATATTGGCATCGTCGTCAACAATCAGAATTTTCTGTTTATTTACCATAATGAACCTCGTTATTTGTTTTTGCAAAGGCGGCAGATGATTGCCGTCCTGCGGATTATTTTTTAAATTCTACAATCGTTACGCCGGCATCGCCTTCGCCGTATTCGCCCTGTCGGAAGGATTTGACATATTTGATGCGCTTTAAATGCTGCTGGATGGCCTTGCGCAGGGCACCGGTCCCCTTGCCATGTACGACGCGGACGTTTTCCAGATGTGCCAGATAAGCGTCGTCCAGATATTTATCGAGGGCGGCGAGGGCTTCGTCTACCGTTTTGCCCAGCAGATTGATCTCAGGGGAAACGGAGAAGGACTTGGACATCCGGAGCTTGCCGGTATTTGTTTTGGACATTGTAGGCGTGGTAATCGTCGCTTCCTCGATGCGGACAAGGTCTTTTATGTTCGTGGAGGTGCGCATGATGCCGCACTGCACGAAGAGGTTGCCCTTTGCATCAGGCAGGCTGCTGACTGTACCCTTGAGCCCCATGGAAACAATGCGCACGGCATCGCCTTTTTTGAGCTGTTCGGGCTTTAATGCCGGAGCTTTGGGCTTGTCCTTTGCAGCGACGGAAAGCTTACTGTTTTTGTCGTCGATGTTGCTGCGCAGCTTTTGACGTGCCTGTTCCAGATCCTTCATGGAAGCGCCGGGACCGGCTTTCTGGAAAATGCGGATCGTTTCGTCTGCGGTGTCCTTTGCTTCACGCAGAATATCCCGCGCTTTTTCATTCGCTTCGCGCAGGATACGGTCTCGCGTCTGGTCGATTTTATCGTTTTTCTCCTGCAGCTTATGCCGGAGGGCTTCGATTTCTTTTTTGTAATCTTCGATTTCGCGGCGTTCTTTTTCAATTGTAACGCGGCTCTTTTCCAGATCGGAAATAACGTCTTCAAAGCTGACGTCTTGTTCGTCGATCTGCTCCTTGGCGGCTTCGATGATTTCATCGGAAAGACCGAGCTTTTTGGAAATTGCAAAGGCGTTACTTTTTCCGGGAATGCCGATCAGCAGCCGGTAGGTAGGGCGCAGCGTTTCCACATCGAATTCACAGCAGGCGTTTTCAACAAATTTCGTAGAAAGGGCGTAGATTTTCAGCTCGCTGTAATGTGTGGTCGCCATTGTGCGGATGCCGCGGTCATGCAGATAGTTTAAAATCGCAATCGCCAGCGCCGCACCCTCAGTCGGGTCGGTCCCGGCCCCCAGCTCATCGAACAGGCACAGGGAATCTGCGTCTGCCTTTGCCAGAATGGAGACGATGGAGGTCATGTGGGAGGAAAAGGTACTCAAGCTCTGTTCAATGCTCTGTTCGTCACCGATATCTGCAAAAACCTCTGTAAAAACGGACAGCTGCGAGCGGTCCAGGGCAGGAATGTGCAGACCTGCCTGCCCCATCAGCGTGAACAGTCCGACTGTTTTTAAACATACGGTTTTACCGCCGGTGTTGGGACCGGTGATGACGAGAAGATCGAAATTTTTGCCAAGCTCGACGTCGATCGGAACGACTTTTTTGCGGTCAAGCAACGGATGACGTCCCTGACGGATACGAACGATATGCTCGTCGTTGAAAAGCGGACGGGAAGCATTCTGATCCATCGCAAGGGAAGCCTTTGCAAAGATGAAATCGAGCTGCGTCATGATCCGCTGGTTTTCTGCGATCTCAAGGGTGTGTGCACCTGCTTCGGCACTCAAATTTGCCAGAATAACGGCAATTTCCTTTTGCTCCTCGATTTCCAGCTCACGCAGCTGATTGTTTAAGCTGACAACGGCTGCGGGTTCGATGAAAAAGGTGGAGCCGGTGGAGGACTGGTCGTGCACCATGCCGGGCACCTGACCTTTATATTCCGCCTTGACGGGGATACAGTAGCGTCCGTCGCGGGTGGTAATCACGGCATCCTGCAGATAGTTTCTGACGGAACCGTTTACCATGCTGTTTAATTGGTTGTGAATTTTTTCTCCGGTTAATACCATGCTCCGCCGGATTTTTTTGAGGGCAGGACTGGCATCGTCCGCAATTTCATCCACATCGATGATGCAGCGGCGAATTTCTTTGGAAAGGGGTGCGAGGGGTTCGAGACAGTGAAAATATTCTGTCAGGGAATCCTGCTGTTCTTCGTCCTTGTCGGAGCGCCCGAAGTTTTTGACACGGGCGGTGTTTTCCAAAAGACCGGCGATGCGCAGCAGCTCTTCAGAGGAGAGGGTGCTGCCGATTTCGAGGGAGCGCAGGCACATGCCGAGGGGCTTATTGCTGCCGAAATTCAGGCTGCCCTTCTGGAAAATCCGGGTCAGGGCATCTGCAGTTTCGGTCTGAGCCTGTTCGATCTGCGCAAGATCGGTCATGGGCACGAGATCCCGGCAAAGCTGTCGTCCGGGGTCCGAGGTCGCTTTTTGCTCCAGCATATGAATGACTTTATCATATTCCAATACGCGTAAAACTTTCGCGTTCATAGTAGTTCCTTTCGTTTTTCAAAACACAGTGCCAAAAGGCACCTATATTCGTTCCATAAAATGCTGCACAGCAGAATCATTACACAGGATTGATGCTGCTGTCTTGTGGTACAGGCGGCTACTCCTATCATACCATATAGAGAGAGAAACCGGGGAAAAATTTTGCGCCCGGAAAAAGTCTTTCCGGCACTTGTGTGCAGGCGGGCAGATGAGGTATACTGAAAAGTACCCAAACGGGCAGAAAGGAACCGATACTTATGGAGGATAACAGACCGAATCAGGATCTGACGAATCAGGATATCGAGTTTATCAAAGAAAAGGTAAAAGAACGACCGCTGAACCGCCGAAAACTGTTTAAAAAAACGTTGCTGACGGCGAGCATGGCAGCAATTTTCGGGCTGATCGCCTGTGTGACCTTCCTTGTGCTGGAACCGGTATTTTCCAATCTGCTGTACCCGGAGGAAGAGCCGCAGCAGGTGGAGCTGAAGGAAGAAAATATCGAGGACGAGATGCGCCCGGAGGATATGATTCTGGAAGAAGAGACAGAAACGGAGACAACGACAGAGCTGCAGACCGTTGTGGAAAAAGTCGCGCTGGAAATCGGGGATTATCAGAAGCTGTACCGGAATATGTATGCGGTGGCGAAGACATTTGCAGATCATTCTATGGTAACAGTGACCGGTGTGGTGTCGGATGTGGACTGGTTTGATAACACTTATGAAAACCAGGGACAGACGGCAGGGCTGATCGTTGCGGATAACGGTAAGGAGCTGCTGATTCTTGTGGACGATGCAGCCATCAGTCAGGCGGAGGAACTGGAGGTTTCCTTTTACAGCGGACGGAGTGTGTCCGCTTCACTGAAAGGAAAGGATGAGGAAACGGGACTCGCCATTTTGAGTGTGGCGCTGGAGGATATTCCGGAGGATATCCGGAAAAATGTCGGATCGGCGACGATGGGAAGCTCCGGCAGTAGTGTACAGGCTGTGCCGGTGATTGCAATTGGCCGTCCGAAGGGTTCGGAAACGATAATTTTCGGAATGGTAACTTCTGCAGATTATTATCAAAATCTTACGGATCATAATGTCCGCCTGTTAAAGACAGATATGACGGGGTTACAGGGAACCGGAGGCGTTTTAATCAATCTTTCCGGAAAGGTACTCGGCATCGTGCACGCCGGGGAAGCGGAGAGTTCCGATGTGCTCAGCGCATATGGTATTTCCGATCTGCTGACGACGGTGGGCAAGCTGTCGAATGGTCAGAAAATCGCCCACATGGGCATTACCGGGACGGATGTACCGGATGAAATCCATCTGGAAAAGCATGTGCCGGTCGGTGCATATGTGACGGGAATTATAATGGATTCTCCCGCGATGAAAGCGGGAATCCAGAGCGGTGACGTAATTGTTGGCATGAAAGGAGAAGAGATCACTTCGTTTGCAGACTATCATGCGGCGCTTCTTTCCTGTGAGCCGGACACGACGGTGACAGTCACTGTGATGCGGCAGGGACAGGAAGAATATCAGGAAATGGAGATTGAGGTGCTTTTGCAGGAGTAAGGCGTAGAGGATAGCGAAAGGCTTTTGATGCAGCACTGCCGTTTCCGGTTTTGCGTAGCATTGTCAACAGAATAGAGATTTTTGGAAAAGAGGAAAAGAAAATGAAATTTATTAAGGATTATAAAGAAGGCGACAGAGTATTCGATATTTATCTGTGTAAGCATAAACAGTCTGCTGTGACGAAGAATGGTAAGCCGTATGAAACCGTCATCCTGCAGGATAAGACCGGCACGGTAGACGGCAAAATTTGGGATCCCAACAGTGCGGGTATCGATGATTTCGACAGCCTGGATTATATTGAGGTCTATGGCGATGTGACCTGTTTTCAGGGCGCAAACCAGATCAATATCAAACGAATCCGCCTGTGCCGCGAGGGCGAATACGAGCCTGCCAACTATCTTCCGGTCAGCAAAAAGGACATTTCCGTGATGTATCAGGAGCTGCTTTCCTATATCAACAGCATGGAAAATGAATGGCTCAAAAAGCTGATGGAGGCGTTCTTTGTAAAAGACGAGGCGTTTCTTACAAACTTCAAAAAATCTTCCGCAGCGAAAAGCGTACATCATGGATTTGTAGGCGGTCTGCTGGAGCACACCCTTGGCGTTGTGAAGCTGTGCGATTATTTTGCAAAATCCTACCCGATGTTAAAAAGGGATCTGCTTTTGGCTGCCGCGATGTGTCATGATATCGGCAAGACAAAAGAAATTTCCCTTTTCCCACAGAACGATTACACGGACGATGGACAGCTGCTTGGTCATATCGTAATCGGAACGGAGATGGTCAGCGACAAAATTCGGATGATCCCGGGCTTTCCGACTGTGCTTGCTTCGGAATTGAAACACTGCATTTTGGCGCACCACGGAGAATATGAATACGGTTCTCCCAAAAAGCCTGCGCTCATGGAAGCGATGGCACTGAATCTGGCGGATAATGCAGATGCGAAGCTGGAAACCTTTACGGAGATTCTGGAGGGAACTTCTGAAACCGGATGGCTGGGTTACAACCGGTTCTTTGAATCCAATCTGCGCATGACGCGGATGGACTAAGACGGCTCAGCCGAAGGAATGGACGCAGTGCAGCTGCGCAGGTTTTGCATAGCCGGACGTAGAAAGCACGACCGGCGCGCATTCTACGCAGCTGCAGCGGTAAAAATACAGCGCAGCTGTCGAGCATGGAGGATGACGTGAATATACAGAAAAATCAGATTTTTACAGTAAAAATTACAGATATGGGAACTGACGGAGAGGGCATCGGACATCTGGAGGATTCCGATGCCCTTTCAGGCAATGGTTATACGCTGTTTGTCAAGGACGCAGTTCTGGGCGATACGGTGCTTGCAAAAGTCGTAAAACCGAAAAAGGGATATGCCTTTGCGCGTCTGGAAGAAGTGCTGGAACCGTCGTCCGACCGCGTGGAGCCGGTCTGTGCGTATGCGAGACAGTGTGGCGGCTGTCAGCTGCAGGCGGTTTCTTATGAAAAGCAGCTCGCCTTTAAGGACCGCAAGGTCAAAAACAACCTGATCCGGATCGGCGGCTTTGCCCCGGATTTTGTAGAGGAAATTATGGAAGCGCCGGTCGGGATGGAGCATCCGTTCCATTATCGCAACAAGGCGCAGTTTCCGGTCGGAATGGACAAAAATGGTCGTTTGATTGCGGGCTTTTATGCCGGACGGACACACACGATTATTGAAAACAGGGACTGTGCGCTCGGCGTTGCGGAAAACAAAATCGTGTTGGATATTGTGCTGGATTTTTGTATGGAAAAGAAAATTCCAGCATACGATGAAACGACAGGAAAGGGATTGCTGCGCCATGTCCTGATCCGTAAAGGTTTTTCAACAGGACAGATTATGGTTTGCCTGATTCTCAACGGCAGTTCGTTTGCGGCAGAGCAGGAGCTTGCGGACAGGCTGTTTGAAAAGGTGCCCGGAATGACCAGCTTTTCGGTCAATTCCAATACAGAGCGGACAAATGTGATTATGGGCAGTAAAACCCGAACGATCCGCGGAAAAGATCGCATTGAGGATACGATTGGCGGGCTTGTTTTCACAATTTCACCCCAGTCCTTTTATCAGGTCAATCCGGTTCAGACGGAAAATATTTACAGTCAGGCGCTTTCTTATGCAGGACTGACCGGAAATGAGACAGTCTGGGATCTTTACTGTGGAATCGGCACGATTTCCCTGTTCCTGGCGCGCCAGGCGAAACAGGTCTACGGCGTGGAAATCGTCCCGCAGGCAATCGATGATGCGCGCCAGAATGCAGTGCGCAACGGCATCGACAATGCGAAATTTTATGTCGGAAAAGCGGAGGAAGTGCTGCCGCACTTATACGAAACAGAAGGAATTTTTGCGGACGTTATCGTTGTTGATCCTCCGCGCAAGGGCTGTGACGAAGAGTGCCTCAATACCATTTTAAAAATGCGCCCGAAGCGCCTGGTTTACGTCAGCTGCGATTCCGCGACGCTCGCCCGGGACTTAAAATATCTCTGCAGCCAGGGCTATGAGTTAAAATGTGGCAGGGCGTTTGACAATTTCCCGATGGGGGGACATGTGGAGACGGTGTGTTTATTGTCCAAACTTAATGCAAAGCAACATATCGAGGTAGACATCCACATGGACGAACTTGATCTCACCGATGCAGAGAAGAAAGCCACCTATTCGGAAATCAAGGAATATGTGCTGGAGCATACCGGACTCAAGGTCAGCAGCTTGTATATCGCTCAGGTGAAGCAGAAATGCGGTATCATCGAGCGAGAAAATTACAACAAACCGAAGTCCGATGATGCAAAACAGCCCCAATGCCCGCCCGATAAGGAAAAAGCAATCAAGGAGGCGCTCAAGCACTTCGGCATGATCTAAGGAGGGCAAAATGAAGCGTTTACTTTCTTGTGAGTTCAATATGGATACTGCCTGTGTGGAGCTGAAATTTGCAAATGGCAGCATGATTGCCATTGATACGATTGCGGTAGAGAATGAGGTTGCCGATAATATATATCAGCGGTCAGAGCTGGACTGGCTGATTTACAACGATCCGGCAGCCTATGCAGATTTAGTTCTCAACGGCGACCCGGAAACATACCTGAAAACTGTTACAGAATATAAACCTTTGGACTGATTACCAGAGATAAAGCAAGCCGCCTGTGCGGGCATATCAAATGCTCATACAGGCGGCTTTTCCTTTTTGTACTGTGACTTTATCAGTTCTCCGAAATGGACCGCTTAAACAATATCCATGTACTTATGAAGTAGCATATCAGCAGTAAGAAAAGAATACCAATGATAATCCCTACTTGTACCATCAAGGCTCCGCAGCCAATATAAGCTGAGATTTCAGCAGAAACACTTTGAAGAAAATAGCCAATCACAATAATTGCTACAACGATTGCCGCTGTGATCGGCATCCCAAACCAAACACCAAGCTGTTTTAGAACCAAAGTATGCAGGTCCTTCTCTTCCACTCCCATTTTTCGCAGAACCGAAAATCTGTAGTTGTTTTTTTCTGCATCCAGGAGCTGCTGAAGAGCCAGCACGGTAAGACACATCACCATCAGAACAATTGCACCATAGATCAAGGACGCTTTTAGGATAAAGTTAAGGGCGATTATACGGTTCACTTCCGTAGTATGGACAGTTGTACTGTATCCTGCCAGATTGTCTTTATCAGGATCTTCTGGATAAGAACGCCCAAGAAGCTGTTCCAGCATTTTTGCCGTTTTGAAGGGAAGCGGATATTGGGTCATCACAAATCGGTTGCGCTGTACCGGAAGCAAGACTTGCGCTATTTCGTCAGGTATGATATACACCACATCTGTATAAAGATTATAGATGGATTCCCCCACAGGCTCCTGAAACACGGCGTTCTCACTGAGTTTCAGGGTGCCTGCGTCAGTTTCCAATAAGGTATGCTCAGCAATGTAGTTTTCAATATCCTTGTCCTCTGCTGCACGATGCCAGTGGGTAGCAAATTCATCCGTTTGTAAGATAATAGGTTCATATCCCAACATTTTCCGAACAGCGTTATAATCCTTCAGTGCAATCGCCAAGGGAGGAAAGTCGTACTTTACCCGCTGGTGAAAGTCGCTTTTTTGAGGAAGATATTCCGAAAAAGTCAAATCGTCCTTTATCTCTATGTTGTTTTGTTCTATGAACGCAGTAATTTCCTCATAGTCTGTATCCGGAAGATTTTCCACTTCATAAACATCGTTGTAGCGGCTTGAAATTTGAATATCATAGACTGCCCGACTATCCAAATAGCCCAGACTCCATCCTGTCAAAACTGGCGCAATGACAAACAAGCAGATAGAAAAAGTCAGGGTCACACAAATGATCGTCATCGTTTTCGTATTGGTAGCCAGCTTAGAGGAAAGCTGTCCAAACAGAAATAAACTCGTATTATGATATTTGCGGGACACTTTAGACTCCTTCCAGTATAGGAGCGCCGCATTCGATAAATACATGACTGCGGAAATGATAAACAAAATATCCGCAACCCCAAACAGCAAATATTGATTCAGAGTTGGGGCGTCAAATCCAAGGAAGTAGGCTTTTTCCAGTTCTGCGATGGAAAAAATCGGGATAGCGGTCAATACAGCACCAGCCAGAAGTCCGCAAAGATATCGGGAAAACCCTATTTTTCTGTGTAAAACAGCACCTGCGATTGCCCAAAGCAGCGTCAGTGCAGGGAAAAGGACATTCCCCCAATACATGAGCTTTACAGGAAGCGGATGTCTGGGATCGAAGTAAAAATGATATTTTACAGCACCTACCTCCAGCATCCACAGCAGCAGAATGCCATAGAAAATACAGATCATCGGCATCCATCTGCTTTTATGAAGCGGTTTTTCATTCTGACGGTTTGCCGTCATAAGCTCAATAATCCTACTTTTATTGAGAATTCTGACATTCCCGACTCCAACCAGAATCTGGCAAACAACAAAGAAGCCCACGGTCAGCAGCACGGTATCTGGAAAAAAAGACCAAGAAAAAGCGTAGGGTTCCCCAAAAGAAGCAAGCAGCATAGCCGTAATGACCTGAGAAACGACCATCCCCAGAAGGATTCCCACCGACACAGAGAATATGAGCAGGAAAAAAGTCTCTCCAAAAAAGAGCAGTCCTATGGTTTTTTGCTCCATTCCCAGGGTTGCCTCAACTGCAAACTCCGATTGTTTTTTTCTCAGCATGAAACGATTGACATAGTGGATCAGAAACAACAGAAGCAGACTAATCCCGCAAATCGCCAGTTTCATACCTCCAGCCAGCAGGGAAATATTATATTCCGCACCAATGGTCGGATGATAATGGGTGCTGCTGATAGACAAAAACGCATAGAACAATGTGACACAGAGTGTCATGGTCACAATATAAATCAAATAGTCCTTTCCTGACCGCTTTGCATTTTTGAAAATGAGTTTAGCGTACATCATTCACACCCCCTCCCATCATGGTAAGGACATTCAAGATTTTTTCAAAGAAAACCCTACGAGAATCACTGCCTTTGAGAATTTCCGTGAAGATTGCACCATCTCTTAAAAAGAGAATACGATTGGCATAGCTTGCCGAAAAAGCGTCATGTGTTACCATCAGGATTGTGGCGTCAAGGCTTTCGTTAATACTCTGGATTGTGGAGAGCAAGGCTTGTGACGAGTGACTATCTAACGCGCCGGTAGGTTCGTCCGCCAGGATCAACTTTGGCTGGTTGATAATAGCTCTGGCACAGGCACACCGCTGTTTTTGACCGCCGGACACCTGATAGGGATATTTATCCAGAATATCCGTGATATTCAGCTTTCCGGCCATTTCCCGCACCCGCCCAT
>ENA-OPDH01002018-OPDH01002018.1-human-gut-metagenome-genome-assembly--contig:-NODE-2018-length-13799-cov-5.759968_pt1 | contig 13799 bp, 10 predicted proteins | sample MGYA00241260_ERZ501500 | MGnify/ENA primary metagenome ERZ501500 (study PRJEB25962, sample SAMEA2042519) | human gut metagenome | biome: human gut; feature: human-associated habitat; material: faeces...
CGCAGGTATTTGAACAGCAGGTACAACTCTGTAAGGCTGTTGGATATGGTCGTGCCGGAAAGGAACGTCGCCCCCAAATCCCTGCCCGTGCGCTCCTGTATGGTGCGGATGGCGAACAGCAGGTTCAGTGCCTTCTGGCTTCCCTCTGAGTTGCCCAAGCCCGCCACACGGTCGTGGCGCGTATTGAAGGTCAGGTTCTTGAACTGGTGACTCAAATCCGAAATTTTGGATTTATGCCATTATCAGAATTTTTTAAGTTTTCCTATTTTATGAGATAATTGGCTGATATTTATAGATTTTAGTCTGATTTAGTTTGGATTATTTATGGATAGTTTTGTAAGAAAAAGAAGCACCATGCTTACAAGCATAGTGCCATATAATCTTAAAATAATACGAATTTAATGAATTATAAACATCTAAAAAGATGTAGTAAGTGAAATTTATCTTGACTTTGTACTATTGAAATACAAAGATTATTCTATACAATACTTATTATATGCGTCTTTATATATATTTCTCACTTCCTCTTGAAAAGCCGCCCTTCTATTATGTAATTCCATCAATTGGCCATTAATCTGCTGATAAATAATCCTGTGTGCCGGATTTGGAAGCAATGTTTCATCATATACATCTGTTTCAAAATCCTCTTCTTCTATAGCCGCATGAGCAAGATTTAATAAATCTTCCTTGGTCATATCGGTTACAACCATCCAGTTTTCGCCTCTTGTAAAATAGGCTTTCCGATCTTCAATTTTTAAGTGTTTCATAAATATCTTTCCTTTCTGAATAAGCTTGTTCACCAGCTTCTAAACTGTTCAACGTGATTTCGTAATTCTCAATGGTATTTCCTTTAACATCCCTTAGGGTTTGGGCTGTTGGGTAGCCGCTATAAATGTTGAAATGAACTCCATCTGCCTCTATCTTTTTTTCCGTATAAAGAATGTAATCTGGCTTTATAGAACCTCCTATTGTATTATTATGCGTAGAAATAATCACTGGCATATTCTCTGCCATTTCCTTAATAAACTTATTTACCTCGTTCTTCAAAAAGAGATTATCAAACGAAGACTCTGGTTCATCAATAATGAGAATGTCACATAGAATAGCATCTTTAATTTTCTGCAAGAAGTTAAACTCCGAACGTTCCCCACCGGATACAGGCAAGCCTGAAGAATTAAGTATTCTGTAATCTATGGCTGCAAACAACTTATAAATACGATTACTCTCAACGCCTGCCGCCTTTAATTCATCTAAATACTGAATAGGGTTCCCATACTTTGCAAAAGCGTTAGTAAGTGACACCTGTTTTAATCCGACAGTTTTCAAATCTGTAGCATTCGCAAATGGGCGTGCGGACACACTGATTGTAAAATGTCCGGCCTTTTCCGTGCTAATAGTTCTGCTTTTCTTTATCGCTATAGCTACTTGGGCAAAAATTTCACGCTTTTTCTTATTGATGAAGTATTGGTATAAGTCTATATTGGGAATACGAGGTGCTGCAGATTTCAATTGTAGCGACTCCTTTACCATCTTGATTATGTTATTAACTTCTTTGAAATACAAGTTGGCAACGTTATCCTTCCGACATTGTTCTATCAATTCTTTTAAGAGTGACTTCAGTGAGGCTTCGGGCAAATGCTTATTGACAAGCGATTTGTAAAGCTGTGATTCTAATAAAGTCAGTGTTGCATTGATAAGTTTTTTAATCTCATCAAAACTTAGTTCTTTGAAATCGCTTTCATTAAACAGTTTTGACTTTGAGAAAACATCGTTAACATCGCTTTGCTGTGCTGAAGACATAACCGCTTCAAGGTACTTCTGCAATTTCATCTCATCCTCATCGGCTGAACAAGTTTTCAATACATCTGTTACTATAACGCTAAACTCGCGCAAGTAATCCTCTGCAGAATTTTCTTGTCTTACCTTCAAATCATTTTCAAACTGTTCAGAATCACTCCTACTAGTATTGAGCAGTTCAAATTGTTTAATGTATTTGGCCTTTCCTTCAAAACGGCTAGCAATGGCATTCAAGGTATGAGTTTTCCCTGTAGAACGTTTCCCAAACATAATATTAAGCCCCGTTGATAACATCTGTCCATTCGGGAATATCTGAAAAAGTTTAATTCCTTTTTCTGAGGTCAAAGTAACCTTTGTCTTATCCATTAGACAGAGTTTCAGTGTATTGACATTCACCTGATCAACATCAAAAAATGTATGGCTGACAGGATACTTATCTGGTGTAACACCTTTTTCTATTCTAAAGTCACTGAAATAGACAGGCGTAAGTTCTGTATCCTCCTTCTCCATATAAATAAATTTCTTGACGCTCGACACTTCACCTGCTATTATGTTTCTTCCCAATTTCTCGATGGTATCTTTATGAAGTTTTGGTTCTTTTTCATAATGTGGTATAAGTAAATATTTACTCAAATCTCCAAATATTCTAATGAATGTATCATAAGAAATATCATCATCCTTAGTTTTGATTAGATTTTTTACTTCTTCACATTTTGAATTAAAATCAAACAGCGTCCCGTCATCGTTATTCGCTATGACAAGAATATGCCCATTCTCCAAATCTACTTCAATACCGGGTAAAACAACTATTTGCGTCAATGCATCCTTGATTTCTTGATATTGTGCGTAGTCAAACAAGTTGTGATTTGTGATAGCAATTACATCCAATTTTGTTTTTGCAACATAATCCAACAAAACGTCTTTATCATAAGTAAACATCCTATCTGATACAGATGGCACTGTATGAATATGTAAATCACATCTTTTCATATATTTCTAATTTGTTAAATATATTTTCAAATGCTCAAAGAACAAATGGAAATCTGATTCCAAAATTACCAAATTATCCTGTATAACAGATGATTTTATAAAGATTTTGATATAGTGATGGCAAAAAAACACGATAAAATAGAATTAAAAACACTTCTAATTAGAAAAGTACAAGCAACACATATTTGTATTTTGAGATGATATAACAAAAAAGCATTTGCAGATAAATAATTCCAAACACTTTAACTTTGACACCTTTATTACCAACTGGGAGTATAACTGTATATTGCTATTTTTACATACAAAGTGGCTGTGTGTCAATAAACTTTTGTATATTGACACACAGTTTTACTTTCAATTCGTCAAACTTATGTTGAGAATATTTTAGGCCTCATGTTTTATTATTTTTCCATTTCTTTGCCATATTCTTTTGACTCTCGTTTTCAAGCGTTTCCAAAGCTTTCTCTTCTTGTTCTGTAGTTATATCAAGATACGCCATTGTGGTTTGGATACACTCATGTCCAAGCAAATATGAAATTTGAGCTATGTTCATTCCATTTTCAAGCCAATGTGAAGCCTTGGCATGTCTGAATTGATGGGCATGTAAGTTCAATGGTACATCTTCACAAGTTTCATGAGCTATTAAGGCATATTTTTTCAGCATTTTGTTCACATTTTCGGCAGACATAGGAGCATATACTCCTTTGCTTTTTGAATAAAAGATTAGTGCATCCATATCATTATATTTCGGATGGTATTTCTTGAGGTATCTCTTTAAACATTGCACTGGTTGAGACAAAAGAGGAAGTGGGCGTTTCTTTCTCCCTTTTCCTATGACAATCATGTGAGGTTTAGTACAATCCATGACGATATTACTAATCTTCAATGTAAGGAGTTCATTAACACGTATAGCTGTAGAGTACAAAAGTAGCATCAATGTGAAATCACGAAAACCTGTTGCCGTTCTTTGATTTGGGACAGACAATATGGCTTTAACAGCCTTTTTGCTTAAGCCAATAACTTTTCTTTTAGGCGTTTTCTCATTGGGAATGTTCTCAGCTTGTAGAAATACGGCCATATAAGTCATATCTCTGTCCGCTACATATTTCAAGAAGGCACGTAAGGCTGACAACCTTACATTGCATGTTGCAAAGGTACAATTCCTATCGCTTTTCATCCAAATAATCCATTCCATGATATATTTCCTACAGAAGCACTCTGCATTCAATGTTTCCGGTAAAATGCCTTTCACTTTCTTAAGAAACTCAGCATAGAGTGTCACTGAAATTTTATAGTTTCTTTTCGTGTGAGGGCTACAAGCTTTTATTGAGGGCACATAGTACTCAAGCCACTCATGTAAATAACTAGCAATCTGTATTGCTTGTAAGTTAATCTTCTTTTTCATCTGTCTCTAATATTAATGATTGTTCTATTTCGCTATCGGCATATGCTATTATATCAGAAATCGCAGGGGTCAAAGAATAGTAAGCCAATGTGCTTTCCATTTGTCTGTGTCCCATGCTCTTGCTTAGAGCTAATAACTTGTCGTGTACTGCAAATCCTTGGTGCGTCCAGCTGTTTATGTTCTCTATGGCGTAGTTGTGCCTCAGTTCGTATGGAATCGCGTGGGATGAATTGCAGCTTTGCCACAGCACCCTGAAGTGGTACGTTACCCATACAGGAGGGTGCGGCTTGTCATCCGGTGTCGGGAAAAACACCCTGCGGTTCGGAGTCAGCCCATCTATTTTTCCGTCATAAATACGCATCAGGGGCAACATTGTGTCATGGAGGACTACATAATGTTGGTCATACCCTTTGCCGCGCTTGATGGATACCACGCCGTTTTCAAGGTTTACGTCATCGCGTTCCAGCAGGACGGCCTCGGTTGTCCTTATTCCTGAACTATACAGTAAGCGGAAGAACACCGGCAGTGTCATGCGCTGGATAGCCGCGAGTCTGCCACGCCTTGGCTTTATGTTGTCGCAAGCGTCAAAGAAGCGTTTCAATTCATCGTGTGTAAAAGGATGCGGCGTATAAGTTCTCGGTACAGACCTTGGCACTTGCGGCAAGTCAATTTTCGTCATTCCACGCTTTTTCATGTACTTGATGAAGTCCGAAACAGGATAGACACGTGACACGCAAGAGTTTGTGCATTCAGTTGGACGTTGCCTACACCACCTGTCAACGATTTCTTGGGTAAGTTCGGTTTGCTCTGGATATTCCCTTACGCAAAAATGGTCGAACTGTATTATGTTCTTGATATAGCTATAACTGTAACGCCCGGAAGCCTTGCGGTATTTTACATATCCTTCTATAGCTTTGGATAGGAATGAAATTGTCTTCATACGTCAAACACCCCCTTTCCTATGGGAAAGTGTTCTATACTCAATGAACATTCCTTCAGCCTCTTGAATTCCGCACTAAGGTAACGGTCAAGAGAATCTGGGGACGCATGACCGAGGGTGGCACTTATGACAGGTTGCTGCACACCGCCTTGCAACAGAGTCGTCGCCACATTATGGCGGAATAGGTGCAGACTTTTTCTCTCATTTTTACCTTGTCTTATTCCTGCTTTGCACATGACTTTTGAGCATATGGCATCGAGATTGCTTGTATGAAGCCTTCTGTATGGCACGTGTACTGTGAGAAAAACATATGGTTCCGAACTTCGGGGACGTTCTTTGAGCAGGTAATCAAATACAGCGTTTCCTACCACGGCACGGAGTGGCAATGTCAGTGGCTGTCCGGTCTTTACCTGAGTGATTTTTATCAGGTCGTGTTCCCAATCGAAACTGTTAAGCGTGAGTGCAGAGATATCACACCCACGCAATCCCGTGTACATGGCCAAGGTTATGATGGCTTTGTCCTGTAGGGATATTGTGCCATCGTATTCTAAAGTATGCCTGATAGCAGTAAGCTCTTGATCCGTAAGGTATTGAATATTCTTCCGCATGTTGGGTATAGCCGGCAGATATGCGATTATACGTTCAACGGATTTGCCATAGTGGGGCAAACAGGCTTTCAGTCCATATTCCACCGAATATTTGAGCGAATGGCCCATATTCGGTTTTCCGTCTTTGGAAAATACTTCCAATACCGCATTTCCTGTTATTGACTCTAATGAGTACACTCCCATTTCCTGTAGCCGGAAGAAGAACGAAGATAGTGCATACTTCACATTCGTTGAAAATTTGCAACATCTACCTACCGTGTTGAAAGCCATGTCTGTTACATCCTTGTATTCTGCGCAGAGCAACTCGTAGTGGTGCGGTTTACTATAGTGTTTACGACCATCGGGTAATAATCCATTCTCGATATATTGGCAGATTACACGTAACAGGCGTACCTTGTTCCTATAAGTATACTTGTTGGACCACAATACTTTTAGTGTCGGTTCAACGTCGGTGAGACTCTGCCATTTGTAATGGTTAGCATTTCCTGATAGCCACTCAGCCATTTTCTTCACATAGTCTATGTACATGGCTGAATAACCGGTGTCTTGCAAATAAGAAACAAGACCATTGACTTTTTCATTTAGATTAAATATGTCCATAATCGCATTTTGTTTGAAAGTTATTACAATTATAGACGTAATATAATCAGAACTATCTACTGTGCAAAATAAATGATTACTAAATAATTAAGTAATTTAACAGGAAACTTATAAAAGTTCTGATAATGGCTCAAATCCGAAATTTTGGATTTATGCCATATTTTCAAGAACTTAATGTTCCAGACACGCCATAACCGTGGGATTGGGAAACTCGGAAGGAAGCCAGAAGGCCCTGAATATGCTCTTTGCCATCCGTACCATACAGGAACGCACGGGCAAGGACTTGGGGGCTACGTTCCTTTCGGGCACGACCATTTCCAACAGTCTGACGGAACTGTACCTGCTCTTCAAATACCTGCGCCCCAACGAACTGGAACGGCAGGACATCCGCTGTTTCGATGCTTGGGCTGCCATCTTCGCCAAAAAGACGACCGATTTTGAGTTCAACGTAACGAACAATATCGTTCAGAAGGAGCGTTTTCGCTATTTCATCAAGGTGCCGGAGCTTGCCGCCTTCTACAACGAGATTACCGACTACCGCACGGCGGAGGATGTAGGTGTGGACAGACCAAACAAGAATGAGATACTGCACCACATACCGCCCACACCGGAGCAGGAGGACTTCATACAGAAGCTGATGCAGTTTGCCAAAACCGGCGATGCCACTCTGCTTGGCAGGTTACCCCTGTCGGAAACGGAGGAAAAGGCGAAGATGCTCATCGCCACCGACTACGCGAGAAAGATGGCTCTTGATATGCGCATGATAGACCCGAACTACGAGGACCATCCCGACAACAAGGCAAGCCATTGTGCCAAGATGATTGCAGAGTATTACCACAAGTACGAGGCGCACAAGGGTACGCAGTTCGTGTTCTCCGACTTGGGGACATATCAGCCGGGGGAAGGATGGAACGTGTACAGCGAGATAAAACGCAAGTTGGTGGAGGATTACGGCATACCGGCAAGTGAGGTGCGCTTCATTCAGGAGTGTAAGACGGATAAGGCTCGTAAGGCGGTGATAGATGCCATGAACGCCGGGACGGTGCGCGTGCTGTTCGGCTCCACAAGTATGCTCGGAACGGGCGTGAATGCGCAGAAAAGATGTGTCGCCATCCATCACCTTGATACACCGTGGCGACCGTCCGACCTGCAACAGCGTGACGGACGGGGTGTTAGAGCCGGGAACGAGATTGCCAAGCATTTTGCCGAGAACAACGTGGATGTCATCATCTACGCGGTGGAAAAGTCGCTGGACAGCTACAAGTTCAATCTGCTGCACTGCAAGCAGACGTTCATATCGCAGCTCAAAAGTGGAGCGATGGGCGCACGTATCATCGACGAGGGAGCAATGGACGAAAAATCGGGTATGAACTTCTCGGAGTATATGGCGTTGCTCTCCGGCAATACCGACCTTTTGGATAAGGCGAAATTAGAGAAGCGTATCGCCTCGCTCGAAGGGGAACGCAAGTCGTTCAACAAGGGCAAGCGCGATTCGGAGTTCAAGCTGGAATCCAAGACGGGAGAACTGCGCAACAACACGGCTTTCATCGAAGCCATGACGGAAGACTGGAACCGTTTTCTTTCCGTTGTGCAGACTGATAAGGAAGGCAGCCGCCTTAATCTTGTCAAGGTGGACGGCGTGGATTCAACGGATGAGAAGGTCATCGGTAAGCGTTTGCAGGAAATCGCCAAGAACGCCACGACTGGTGGACTGTACAAGGCTGTCGGGGAACTTTACGGCTTTCCGATAAAGGTGGTCAGCGAGAGGACACTCAAAGAAGGTCTGGAGTTCACCGACAACCGCTTCGTGGTGGAGGGCAACTACAAGTACACCTACAACAACGGGCATCTGGCGATGGCAGACCCGATTGCTGCCGCACGAAACTTTCTGAACGCATTGGAGAGGATTCCGACCATCATCGACCAGTACAAGTCTAAGAACGAAGTGCTGGAAAAGGAGATTCCGCAGTTGCAGGAGATAGCGGGCAAGGTGTGGAAGAAGGAGGACGAGCTGAAACAGCTGAAGTCCGAACTCGCCGCACTGGACCGCAAGATACAGCTTGAGCTGGCTCCTCCGACTCAGGAAAACACGGAAGAGAACCGGCAAGGCAACGAGAAAAAACAGCCGGAACAACAGCCGGAAAGCCCGCACGTGGACTTTGTACGCAGTCATTTAATTATAGGGAGACCCGATTTATCGGAATCCAAAGGTGTAAAACTTTAATATCGAAGTCTTGACAGAAAAAGCCAGTGGTTGAATTTTTCACCACTGGCTTTAATTCTAATAATTTATTCAATCTAATATGACCGAATCTATAACGTTAAATCATAGATTATGTGTCTATTTGTGAAGAAAAGACGTATCTTTGTATCAAAATCAAATAAGCATAACAATGGAACCATCAATATACAGTTTTTCACTTTGTGCCGCACTGCCGTTGATGTTATTCTTCGGCTTTTATTTTTTGTTTGCAAAGACTCCTGAAAAGAAAATTTTCAAGAATTATCTCCGCTCCCGACAGATTATGGGTATAGCTATGCTGCTGCTTTCGGCAAATTATTCGGTACATTTCTTCTTTGGTATCCGATTCAAAAATGCGGATTCTGCCATATTGATGAACATGTCCACATACTTCCTGTGCTATTCTCTGTTCAGTTCGGCATTGATAATGTTGCTTGATCGTTTTTACATTACCAAACGGCGTGTGTGGACACATATCATTTTATGGATTATATTTTCAACTCTTTCCGGAGTTGTGTTGTTCCTGTTGCCAAGCGGAATCATGCAAAAAATCTCTTTATTTGCTTTAGCTGTCTGGTTAATCGTTTTTGGAATCGTTTTAGCTCGCAGAGTCATAATTGCATATCGTAGAGCCATTCGGATTTTCAATGAAACTCAGGCGGATGATATAGGTACATATATCGAATGGCTTTCCATATTCACTTATTGGGCTGTTATCTTCGGTGTCGGATGCGGATTGCTGACATTTCTGCCTGACAAATATGTTTTTATTTGGATTTTGTCGTCAATACCGTTCTACAGCTACCTTTTCTACAGCTATCAGAACTACCTGCTGTTCTATGAACAGGTGGAAAATGCTTTTGAGCAGGATATACAGTCTGAAGAAGAACTTCTAACAGATACGGAAACAGAACCTGAAATAGTTTCTGAGAAAGAAGTTCCAGTGTCCTATACAGAAATTATAGAGAAAGTGGCCAACTGGATAAAGACAGACGGCTATGTCCAGCAGGGACTTACCATAAAAGAACTGTCCGAAATACTTCATACGAACCGTACCTATCTTTCCGCTTATATCAAGACTACGTATAAAATGACATTCCGCGAATGGATAACCGGTCTCCGGTTGGAGTATGCGAAAAACATACTGAAGGAGCATCCGGAAATCAATATACAGAAGCTGGCTGAGTCTTCCGGCTTTCTTTCTCGCAGTAACTTTATCAAATCATTTACCGAGAAGGAAGGATGTACGCCTGGCAAGTGGAAAAAAGCAAATCTGGAATAATTTATGTGGTAAAAAGCCGATGAAAAAGGTCTCAGAAGCCCATTTTCAAAAAGTGCTCAAGCGACAAAAAAGTGCTAATTCGACAAAAAAAGTGCTCTAACGACAATTTGAAAAGTGCTCAAACGACAATTTTTATAAAACGCTGTATTTCAACAGAAAAAAGTTTTTGTAATATTTTGGGCGCTGAATGGCATTTATTACCTTTGGAGAAGACAAAGATAATAAATTCAAGTTTATATGAGCAGAAAAATCACTTTTCTTACCCTGTTTCTGTGGCTGATGACGGTAACTTTTCCTGTCATTGCGCAGCAGAAAGCAGACACGACCTACACCTTCCGGTTCGTTCCGCAGAAGGATATGTTCTACGTGCCTTGGAATGGCAATGACACGGAACTTGCCCGTCTGTTGGAATGTATCGAAAACAACAAAACCACAATTCTTGACGGCAAGCTGCCGCTATTGGTTGACGGCTACTGTAATTCACTGGGCAGTGAAGCCGAGAACCTTGCCACGGCGAAGATCCGTGCCAACCGTGTGAAATCCGAACTGATTATCCGTGCGGAAATAAAAGAGGAGAATTTCATTACCCGCAACCATGCGACTGAGGGTGATTTTGTCACCGTGCGCCTGACGGTACCGGTAAAGGGAACTGCCGCGACGGATGCGGAAGCACGACGCAAGGCGGAAACCGAACAACTGGAAGCCGAGAAGCGTGCCGAACAGGAACGGCTTGCCGAAGAGCAGCGCAAGGCGGAAGAAGCCCGACTTGCCGCTGAAAAGGCAGAAGCCGAGAAAGCCGCTCAACAAAATAAACTTGTCGACACGCCGTCGGAAACTAAAATCACAAATGATTATCATTTTTCCCTGCGTGCCAACCTGCTGCGCTGGGCTACCCTGACACCAGATCTTGGCGTGGAATGGCGCATCTGCCCGTCGTGGGGCATTGCCGTAAACGGCTCGTGGACTTCTTGGAGCTGGAGCGACAAAGACCGCCGCTATGCACTCTGGGAAGTGGCTCCGGAAGTACGTTACTATATGGGTGAGAAGAAAGCCTGGTATCTGGGCGCGATGTTCAAGGCCGGACAGTTCAACTACAAGTTCTCCGAAACAGGCAAGCAGGGCGACCTGATGGGTGGCGGCATCACCGCTGGCTATCAGCTGCGGCTGAACAAGGCACTGGCTCTTGATTTCAACCTCGGTTTGGGCTACCTGAATGCCGATTTCGAAAAATATGAAGTCATCGACGGCGTGCGTGTACGCCGCGGCAACGAAACAAAAGATTGGTGGGGTCCCATCAATGCCGGTGTGACATTGGTATGGAAGTTATTCTAACACGGAGGAATAGAATATGAAAGCAAGACAATATATAAATATGGTAGGAATGACAGCCGCCGTGCTGCTCTCTTCCTGCGTGAAGGACACGCTTTATGACACGCCGCATCCCGACTACGGGAAGATTGCGGTGACAGCCGACTGGTCGGCCCGCGGTGAGGGTATTGACATACCTGCCACATGGACGGTCACCATGGGTGACTATACGGGTACGGAGACTTCCGCCACCCATACCCCCGACCATCTGTTTGCTCCGGGCAGCTACACACTTGCGGTGTGGAACCCGGCTGAAGGAATCACGGTGAACGGCACCACAGCCACCATTGCCGCATCCACGGGAACCCGGGCAGGCACGGATGCCTTTGTGAACAATGCCCCGGGATGGTTCTTCACCTATACGGAACAGGTGACCATCGAGAAAGACAAGGACTATCCGCTGACTGCCGCAATGAAGCAGCAGGTACGCGAACTGACGCTTGTCGTCGAACCTACAGGTGATGCCGCCGGACGCATCACGGAGATTGTTGCCCATCTGACGGGTGCAGCCGGAACACTCGACTTCGCTACCGATACCTACGGAGCCGCTTCGAACGTCGTGCTGCCCTTCACCAAGATTACCGAAGGTGACGATGCCGGCAAGTGGAAAGCCACGGTGCGGCTGCTGGGTGTGACTGGCACGGAACAACTGCTGACGGGTGAAATCCGCTATGCTGACGGCAACCCGACCCCCACCACGCTGAAAAGCGACCTTACGGAAGCCCTCAAGGATTTCAACACCGGAAAGGGCGAATCGCTGACCCTCGGCGGAACGCTGGTTGAGACTCCCGAAGGCATGGAAGTGGACGGAGCCGAAATCAACGGCTGGGGAGAAGTGAAAGGTGATGATGTAAATGCCGATTTGTAAATAATTAGTAAACCGAACGCAGGAGCAAAGCTTGCTTTGATTTTGCTGAGGTGCAGCAAATATTGAAATGGAATTAAACTAATATAATGAAGACGAGATTTTTTACACTTGCAACGCTCGCCCTCGCACTGGCAGCCTGCAACAACGACAACGAGAACCTGAACGGTGACCCCGTGGCCGCCCAGTTTACCGCCAACATCGCCCCCGCCACCCGCGCCAGCGGAACCACCTGGACTGGCGGCGACCGTATCGGCATCACCGACATCGGCAACGATTCCCAGTACGGCAACGTGCCTTTCATCCTGAAAAACGGGAAATTTGAGGCAGAAGGAAAGGTTATCTATATCGAAGATACAAAGACCCATACTTTCCGCGCCTACTATCCGTACAACACGACGGGAGGCATCCTCGCAGCCACGACCGATGCCACGGCGCAGCAGAACCAGCCTGCCATCGACTTCCTCTTTGCTTCAGGAGCCACGGGAGACAAAAACAACCCGGTAGTAAGCTTTACCGACAAAACCGCCAAAGGCGGTGAAGACAACTCCTTCCACCACCGCATGAGCCAGATAACCCTTACCTTCGAGGCGGGCGACGGCGTGGATTTCAGCGTGGTCAAGCCTGAACGTTACACGCTGGACGGATTGTTACTCACCGGTACGTTCAACACGGCCGACGGTATTGCCACCGCAGACAACGGAGTACAGACCGGAGAACTGGCCATGAATCTGGCAGACGGCAATCTCACGTCATCGATCATCCTCTTCCCGCAGACAGTTGCATCCCTGCCGTTGGTTGTGAATTACAAAGGTCAGGAATATCATGCCACACTCACCATGCCCGAAGGCGCACTGCTGGCGGGCAACAACTATACCTATACCGTCAAGGTACGCAACAAAGTCCTTGAAGTCAGCGAAGCCACCATTGCAAAGTGGAACGATATAGACGGTGGAGATGTGGGTGCTGACCTGTAGGATTTTAATAATTAATCGATTAGAATGAAGAATTATGAGACATAGATTATTTATCCCCGCAGCCACCGCACTGCTGTTCGCCCTCGCCGCCTGCACGCAGGACGAACTTGCTGGCGATAACCGTCTGCCCGAAGGTGAATACCCCGTCGTCATCCGTGCCACCGGATTGTCCGTAGAAGCAACGCCGCTGGCAGCCCCTTCCACCCGTGCCTCTGTGGACGGCGACTGGCAGGGCGTCACTTCCGTGGCACTCAAGATGGGCGATGCGGTAAAGGAATACACCGTAACGCCTAACTCCGCTGACAATACGAAAGCCACGCTCTCATGCGAGAACGACCCGCACTACTGGACCAGTCGCGACCCGATTACCGTATCGGCATGGTGGCCCTTCGACAATGCCGACATCACACAGATGCCTGCCGTGAAGGTGGCAGAAGACCAAAGCAAACTGGCTGACTTCCAAAACAGCGACTTCATCTCTGCTGAGAACCGGAAGGTGGAATTTAACAACCCGACTCTTGAATTTACCCACCGCACGGCACGCGTGACAATCGAACTGAAGCCCGGCACTGGATTCACGAGCGTCGCCGGTGCCACGGTGAGCCTCGTGAGCCTGTCCGCCGATAACGGCAACCCGACCGCCATCAAGACTTACAACGCAAGCGGCAACACCTACGAGGCACTGACCGCCCCGCAGACCGTTGCGGCAGGCAAACCGTTCGTCA
>ENA-OPDH01002022-OPDH01002022.1-human-gut-metagenome-genome-assembly--contig:-NODE-2022-length-13791-cov-3.743812_pt1 | contig 13791 bp, 11 predicted proteins | sample MGYA00241260_ERZ501500 | MGnify/ENA primary metagenome ERZ501500 (study PRJEB25962, sample SAMEA2042519) | human gut metagenome | biome: human gut; feature: human-associated habitat; material: faeces...
AAAGCGAACGCGCCATATACTGCCCAGAGCCAGCCGATCAGTCGCAGGCTCCATGTTCGCATGGATGAGGGCTGCAAGTGTTTGCGCGCCATCGCCAGCATCATGCTCCAGTGAAACCCCAGATGCAGGCTCATACAGATGAAGCCCCAGTAAGCACAGAGGATATGCACCTGCTGTGCAAGCTCATAGCCGCCGTGCTTGGGAAGAAACGCAAACACATGGCGGGACAGCACAATGCCGCTGATCATGGAGCCGACCATGCACAGGAAAATCAGCCCTGCCAGTGCCGTCTGCACGATGCGCAGGGGCGTGTAGCGCCCCCGCGGCACAGCTTGAATCCATCGGCGGTTCAAAACATGGTGTGCCACGAACAGAGCGAACATTCCCATACCGATCCACTCGTGGGCTGCCTCGCCCACAAGACCGTAGGCCATCAAAAGCAGCAGCGCGACGGTCATTGCGGCATCGACTGCGATTTTTATTTTGAGAATCGGTTTCATGTTCTCATCCTTTGCTGTGAGAGATCACCCAGTTCAAATTGTCTGGGTCATCAAAGACCACATTAGCTCCACCGTGGTAGTTATAAATGCCCTTTTCGTTGAAGAAGGCGTTGTCCGGCGTTTCGATGCGCCGTCCCCGCACCAGAAGGCGGTGGGAGTTGATGCCGTAGGGGGTGCAGGTCATCAGGGTGACGTAATCCTTGCCGTCCACCACCTTGAGGTTGTCCGTCTCGGTGGGCAGTACAATGGAGATCTGGTCCACCTCATAGGTCAGCACCCGGTCCAGCACCGTGATGGTGAAGGTGTCGCCCACTTCCAGCTGGTCCAGATTGGTGAACAGCTTGGCGCTGGGCAGGCCGCGGTGGGCCGAAATGACCGCGTGGGTGCTGCCGCCGCCCACCGGCAGGCTGGTGCCCTCCAAGTGGCCTGCGGCGATCTGCAGCACGCCATCGCTGGTGCCGTGGTAGATGGGCAGCTCCACACCGATCTTTTCAATGGTGATGTAGCCCATAATGCCGGTGCCGGTCACATCCAGCGTGGCGTTGTAGCTGGTGAACCGGTCGGCATGGAACAGCGCGTCCGGGTCGGCGGCGATCTGCGCATTGAACGCATCTGCCGCCTCGAAATAGGCGCTGTAGTCGGCATCGGTCAGATTGTCCACATCCTCGGCATAGGTGGCCACAGCACGGGACTGATGCAGCTGGTTGACGTAATCGCTGAGGGTGGGGTATAACATCACGGATAGACCCACGAAAAAGACGAGGATCAGGATGATGGTGCTTTTGTTCTTTTTCATGGGCTACTCCCTAATGTTATAAGGATAGGAGCGGGGGCCTTGCGGCCCCTTTGCTCCGGGTTCTGGGGGGAAATGGAGCTTACTTGTTCTCCATGCGCTTCTTGGTGACCAGCAGAACGATGGCCGCAACCATCAGGCCGCCGCCGACCACATAGAAGATGGTAGTGCCGATGCCGCCGGTGGAGGGCAGGGTAATGCCGCCGGCTTTTTTGTTGATGATGGTGGTGGACAGGTTACCGGACAGAGAAACATGGTTTACGTCGTGCGTTGCAGAAATGACGATTTCTTTATCGTCACAGGCACTGTAATCTTTAGGAGGGTTGGTCTCCCTCAGGTAGTAGGTGCCAGCGTCCAGACCCTTGACATTGAACTGACCATGTTCGTCAGAGAACATCTCATCGCCAGCATCCGTTCCAAAGTAGGGGGAGTAAGTGCCGTCAGTAATATTCTTCTTGAGCTTGATCTCCTGTTCCTTAGTGCAATCTTTACCGCTGTACAGACGGAAGCCGGCGCCCGCCAACTCGTTGCCCGGGGTATCATCATCGCGATACTTGGTGTTGTTCAGCTGGTAGGTGTACACACGGACTTCGCTTTCGGGAGTATGATCAAGGGATGTGCTGATTCTGGGATTGTTGGAATACTCGAGATAAACACTATTCTTGTTATCAGTACCACCGCCTACAGTATTGACATAGGCCTTTTCGTTCAGGTGTGCAGTATAGGTGACCGTAATAGTAGCGCCGTCATTCAAATCAAGCCCTTCGGCACAGGTCTTGACATCATGAATTTTTACCACAAAAGAGTTTTGACTTTTAAGATTGGAAATATCAATGTCATACTTCGAAGAATCGTTGGTGATATCATAGGGTGTGCCATTGGATTCAATGACTACACTATCGAGTCCGTCATAAGTAATGCCCTCGGACAAGGTATCATTGAAGCAAACAGTGTACTTATCATAGTAATCGTAAGCACGGCCTTCGTCTCTGCCTGCGGGCAACTTAGCGATCAGCTGGAACTGGAACTTTTCGTTGATTGCATGGTCAGCGCTGGAACCAAAATCTCCTGTGCTGGTGCCATCCTGATTGTCGAAATTGTCATAAACTTTCTTCTCAACAGTGGGCTTTACAACCTTATGATTAACTAGAACGACATAGGGTGTTTGGGGAACATTCAGCAGGAAGAAGGAATTGTAGGCATGATAGAAATCGTCATCGCTAAAGGTGCTAGTATCAACGATCAGATAATAACCTGCCTCGGGAATGGTGATGGAACTGTTGCCACCTACAATGTCGGAGTCCGGGGCTGCACCATTCGAGTAGAGATAGTGGCATACAAAACGCGCGAAAGCGATGCTGTCATCATCGGAATCATGCCATTTGCTGATAACCGCAAGAACGTCCTGAGCAGTGGCAGCAGTTTCAAACTTTTCGCCGATGGTAGGATCGTTCTTCAAGTTGGCCAGAAAAATATCAGGTTCAGTGATGTTTTGGCCCCAATTAACGTCGGAAAGCGTCTCATTGTCCTTACTAATAACACCCTCGAAGATCTGGAAAGCGCCGTAATCGTGTTTTGTGTTGAGGTCCTCCTTAGTCTCCCCAGGGTTGTATGCAAACGCGGGGATCGCCATGGCGCACACCATGGCAACTGCCAGCAGTGCGGCCAGCAGCTTTTTGATTGCTTTCTTCATCATGATTTGCGAAAGTCTCCTTTCAAGTTTTTCTGATTCCTATTTTCAGGGTCTGCTTCCGGCGCAGAATCAATTTTGCCGCCGTGTCAGGAAGGATGCAGGCTTTTTAACGTGCCCTCCTTTCGCGTCTGTGCTTTCTGCAAACCCCGCACACCAGAGCGGCAAGCATCAGCGCGCCGCCGCCTGCTGTATACAGTTTGGTACCGGCCCCGCCGGTAGAGGGAAGTTCGTAGTCGGACGGATCGGCCTGACTGGTGATCACAAGGCTGTCGGTTTTTACCGACTTTTCGGCATCATCGCTGATGGGCGTATCCAGAATCTTGATGTTATTGATTACTTCACCGTCAACAGCCGTTTTGCCAAAGTCCTTCAGCTTGACGGTGTAACGGATAGAATAGGTGCCTGCGGCAATGGGGGAACCGGCAGAACCCAAGGTGATCTTGCGCTCACCATTATCATCTTCCCAAGTGATGCCGAGCGTTGTATTGCCGTTTTCCATGCTGAGCTGGAGCGAGTCTTCGACATATTCGGCGGTTACGCCGGTGGGCAGGGTCATGCTGTCCGCAAGCGTCAGCGGGCCGGCCTGTTCGTTCTGGACCACAAGCGTAACAGTGTAATCCAGATAGGCATCATTGCCATCGCAGCGCGGGTCCTTCACGCTCTGGTTAAGGTCATAGTTCTTATCGTCTTTTTTATCCTCATCGAGGGTTTTATCCGGGTTGATGGTGATATCAAGGGCGTAATCTTTGTTGACATCGATCTGATTAGAGCCGCTGCTGGTGACCTCGCTCTGGTTCCACTGGAAATTGAAGGCAACGTTGCTGGTGACCTTGGCATCGGAAGTATCCGCGCCTGCGGCTGCCTCCTCTTTCTGCTGGATATAGTTTTGGTCGTACCGCAGCACGGCGTACCAGCAGCCGTCATTCCCCTTGAGCAGCTGGTAGCTGCCGCAGGTGTCATAATTGCCGGTATCTTCCAGTTTGCCGGAGATAAGCTCATCGTTCAGCACATCAAAGCTCTTGGGCAGCTTAACATGGACACAGTAGTCGTTGTCCTGGATCGCTTTGGCCGGGATATCTGTGACGGTCAGGCTGCTGTGCAGAAACTCCGAAATGGTGGTGACATTGGTATCCTCGTATTCAGTGCCATTCTTGCGCTGCACCGTCAGAGCAGTGAGGTAATCCAGTGCATCCAGACCTTTGATGGTGGTAATGGCACCTGCGTCATCTTCAACTTTGGAATCCGGCGTAGCAACGCCATAATCGGCCTGCTGCGCATTTGCCACAGACACCAGCGTTGTCACCTGCGAAGCATTCAGCGTGACTTTAGCCACCTTGCCATCCACATCGCCGGAGATCACGGTCAGGGTGCCGGAATCTTTGTCCACATCGCTCACGATGCCAACGGTGCTGGCATCCACGGTGTATTCCTCAATGTGGGGCGCGGTGTCGGTGGTGGCCGCAGCATCCATGGAGAGCAGGGCAATGTCGGCATCGGCGGAATCATCCTGCACCTGCAACGGCTGGCTTTCCGCGGCCACAGCCTTGGTCACGGTGCCATTGTAGATGACGATATCACCGGGCATTGCGGCATCAGACGGCAGATCACCGTCAAAATCCATGGCATAGCCGCTGCCGGTCTCTTCGTTGTACAGGGCGCTGCGCAGCTGGCTGTGCAAAGACAGCACGCTGGAAACCTGCGGGATCGCGCTCTGGGGGATGCCGGCATAGTTCAGGCAGTAGGAGAGGAACATTACATCCCACGAACCGTAGGAATTGCCGTACCATGCACCGTAGCGGGTATAATAATGTACGGTGGTGCCGTCGGCATCGTCCAGCTTAAAGTTTTTCTCGCTCTGCTCATAGCCCAGTTGACCCTGTGCCACGGTGAGCAGGTCTTCGTTCCACATGCCGGTCAGGGCCGTGCCAGTCTTGTCCAGCCAGTCGTCCTCGTCCTGCGTGCCGTCCAGCGGGTCGGACAGGCAGTTCACCGTGTGGTGATGCTCCGGCAGGCCGCAGACCAGCACTTCCTCGTAGCAGGCATCGGTGTGGTGGTGCACCGGGGTCTCGATCACAGGATCGACCACCACGGGCTTTGCGGCCACCGGCTCCTCAAACAGGGCCACCGGGTCATAATCGGGGTTCACTTCTTCTACAAGCTCGCCCTCTTCCAGACCGCACACCAGCTCATAGGTGGTGGTGTAGCAGCTGTCGTCGTGGGTGTGCTCGAACAGATCACAGATCAGGCTGCCGTCCTCGGGGTCAAAGCAGTCGTCGGTGTGCTCGTGCTCTTCTTCCCGGCAGGTCAGCTCCTGCACTTCCTGGTAGCAGTCGTCGGTGTGCTCATGGGGCACAAAGATGTACTCCGGCTCTGCGGAATGGGCTGCAATGCCGGGATCATCCGCATCCACGCCCAACGCATCATCATCCATGTCGAATGTATCATCAAAAGACATGCCGTCGTCCGTCTTGGTGGCGTTCCAGTCCTCCGGTTCGCCTTCCTCATAGCCGCACACCAGCTGCTTTTCATAGCAGGCAGCGGTGTGCTCGTGCTCCAACTCGCCGCACAGATATTCGGCCGTTTTGGCAATGCCCACGCCGTGCAGCTGCCAGTTCACGAACAGGCTGGTGGTAAGCGCCAGTGCCAGCAGCAGCGCAGTATAGCGTCTGGCGCGCTGGTGGTTCCGACGGAACTTTTTCTGATATTCTTTCACAATATCCCGCATGATTCCTAAACCTCCTTAGTGGATCAACGAGAAGCTGGACAAGGGCCATACCCGCAAAAAAACCTTGCCTACGATCTGACTTTTTTCCACACAGCCGATCACACTGCTGCGGCTGTCAATGGAGGTGGCCCGATGGTCACCCAGTACGAAATACCGGTTTTCCGGCACCTGATAGGGAAATTTGATGTCGCATTCGCCCAGAGCAAGTTCATCTACATAGGGCTCATCCAGCGTCTGGCCGTTCACAGTGACCACACCGTCCTCGTCCAGTTCGATCACATCACCGGGCAGGCCGATGATGCGCTTGAGCAGAAGCTTGTTCTGCCAGTAAAATCCGCAAAGGTCGCCGGTCTTCATGTCGCTGCCCTTGACCAGCAGAATGATGTCCCGGTCCTGCAGAGTGGGGTTCATGCTGTCGCCGGAGACCTGCAGCACCGGCAGAAACAGGGTGGCCAGCAGCACGGCAACGGCCGCGACCACCAGCAGCGTGTAGACCGTGCTGCGCAGCACCCGCATATAACGGCTGCGGTAGGCCAGACGTTCGCGCTCTGCTTCCACCTCTGCTGTGGATGGAATGGGCGTGAACCTGATCTTTTGCTCTTTCATTTGGCACGCTCCTCCGGCAGGAATTCCGTGCTGTGATAGCCGTCCAGCAGTTCGCTGGCCCGGCGGTCAAAAGCGGCCCGGCGCTGCTGGATCTCCTGCTGCGTCCGGGCAAGCATTGCCTTGCAGTCCGCTTCGGTCTGGGCGCGCTTGCGTGCGGCGGCTTCCGTTTCCGCATCGCACTGCTGCTGGGTGCGGGCCTTCAGGTTCGCAGCCTCGGTCTGTGCCTGTGCAAGGATCTGCTGGGCTTCGGCTTCCGCCTGAGCGCGCAGAGCGCTGGCAGCGGCATCGGTGTTTTTGTTTGCTGCGAGCACCGATGCAACGTATTCATCAGCCGCAGCCTGCGCCGCTTCAAACACCTTGTTCAGCTCCAGTGCAGCCTGCGCAATGGAACCTGCGTTTTCAATATGGATCTGCCGTTCCTGCAGCTGGGCAGACAGGGCAGCGTTTTCTGCCCGGAGCTGGTCCTCGCTCTGCTTGAGCGCCAGAATGATCTCGACTAATTCGGTGCGGCGCATGTGCCGCAGTTCACGGTCTGGCATAATGATCGATTTCTCCCGCAAAAAGTGGTCGGATTAGGCGAACGAAAACTTTCGACAAATACGAAAATTTTCGCACCACAAAACCACATTTGATATATCAGGTTTCGGCGTGAAAGCGCCAGTTTGATGAATGACCTTCCACCTTATATGTTAGCACAATATATAGATATGTTAGCACAGCGTGCGCAACAAAAGCGTAACAAAAATGCCTTTTCCGTGCAATTTTTTGCCCCAAAAATTGTTTCTTTTGATATAAACGATTACACCGGACTGAAAATGCGTTAAAAACAAAAAGAACTGTCCCCACAACGGAGACAGTTCTTGAAAAACAGATGAAAATAGAAGCCGGATCAGAAGCTCTTCAGCAGATCGCCCAGAGTCAGGAAGGACTGGTAGATCACGTTGACATTGTTGATGATGGAGCTTGCACCGGAGAAGATGCGGGCAATGGCGTTGAACACCTTACCGACATTCAGGAAGCTGTTGTAAGCGTCGTTGGCACCACCGTCCAGATAGACCATTTCCTCTTCGCTGATGGAGGCATAGTTTGCGGGCAGTTTCATAGTAGACATGGAGATTTTCCTTTCTATTGATAAAATTGATACAGTATGTGGAAAGACTTAAATAAAGGCAGCCACGGCCAGCGTGGTGATCAGAGCACCGGCTACCGTCAGAACGCTCAGAATCGGGCCGTCATCGTATTCCTGCGCGGTCTGTTCCGGCTGAGCGGGCGTGGATGTGCTGGTGGAAGTGGTGGCATTTTTCACGGTCCAGTGTGCGTACACAGTGGTATCACCGGTAAACACCGTAGAGGTGCTGATTTTTGTGCCGCCCACCGGCTCGGTATACCAGCCGTCAAAGGTGTAGCCTTCCAGCGTAGGCTGCGCGGGCAGGGCACTGAGTTTGCCGCTCAGATTGGTGGTGACTGCCACAGCGGAGCTGCTGCCGCCCATGGCATCCAGACCAATGGTGTAGACCTGCGAATCCTTGTCTTCTGCGGCAAAGGCAGAGGGCAGTGCACAGCAGAGCAGTGCAGCGCTGAGCAGACCGAGGACCAGCATTTTCAAGATCTTTTTCATATGACTCCTCGCTTTCCTGACGAATTGGGATGTGGTGCCTGCCGGGAACGGAAACACCAGAACAGACCTCGATGTCCCCGCCATGAGGCAGTAGACGAAAAAGCCGGGAAGAGGAGGTTTATTCAATCCTATATTTACCACATGCAGTGTAACAAAAGCGCAACAAAATGGGCGTATTTTGTTGTTATGATGAAAAAAATTGGCTTTTCACAAATTGCAGGCTGCAAAAGGCGGCACAGAGCCGCCGCAAAAGCGGAAAAGTGGAACCTTCCCCTTGTGGAAAAACAAAGAATATGGTATAATATCTTGCACGATGCGCCATCGCCAAGCGGTAAGGCAGGGGACTTTGACTCCCCCATCGTAGGTTCGACTCCTGCTGGCGCAACCAAAAGCCCCGTCATCCTGAAAAGGCTGACGGGGCTTTTTGCATCACTTTTCCACAAAATGCGGCTGAACGGTGCAAAGCTCAGCGGCGGTGGATCTTTCTGGTGGGCTTGCGGCGGTTCCAGCCGTTTAGGAACGTCCACAAAAAGTAAATTGCGGCAGAGATAATACTTAGCGTTATCACAACTTTGAGGTACAGACTGCCCAGAAACTCCCGGAACCGGGCCACCGTGAACAGCAGCGGGTTCAGGCTGACATCCTGCCCGGCGATCAGGTCCACCACGCCGATGGTCTCACCGGCCAGCTTCAGTTCCACAGTGCCCACCACATCGCCCTGCTGGATGGGCGCACTGACCGCATCCGGCAGGTGGAAATATTTCTGGGTCACGCTGCCGTCGCCGGTGGAGGGCAGCAGGGTCATCATGCTGTCGGCGGGATACAGCTGCAGGGAGCTGGTATCGGAGGAATACTTCACCGGGATCTCGGCCAGCGTAAGGTCGGTGTCCAGCGCGGCCTGAATGGAAAAGCTGTCGAACACCCAGTCCATCAGCTTCACGGTCTCGCACAGGGCCGGGCGACGGTTGGCGTAGCCGAAATCGTCGCAGGTGTCCGGGCTTTGCATCACGCAGAAAATATAGGTGGCACCATCCTTATTGGCCCATGAAACATAGCTCTGATTGCCACTGTCGCTTTTGAATGCGGTCACATCGCACATGCCGCCCTGCATGGCGCTGCGGTAGTATTTGCCGCCGCTGGATTTGCTCAGCGCGGCGTTCTGGCTGACCAGAACAGACGAAGAACGGTGTTTTTCTTTGGCGGGCATGGTAAAGCTGGGCGCACCGGAAACCTCCACAAAGGCATCAAAGCTCATCAGATAACGCAGGATCAGGTACATATCCACGGCACAGGTCACGTTGCCGCTGTCGATGCCGCAGGCATCCGTCCAGGTGCTGCCGGTGGTGCCGATGCGCTGGGACAGGGTGTTCATCTGGCTCACCCAGCCCGCGAGGTCGCCGCCGGAAAGGGCATAGGCAAGGCCCATGGCGGCTTCGTTGGCGTTGCGGGTCAGCATGGCGTACATGGCTTCGCGGTAGGTAAAGGTCTCGTTGGAGCGCATATCGGCGTTGTTGGTGTTATAAACGTAATCCGAGATGGCAAAGGGCATCTGGAAGGTGTCGTCCAGATGGTCGGCATAGTTGGTCAGCAGCAGGGCAATGGTCATGTACTTTGTCAGACCACCGGCGGATACCTGCTTTGTGCTGTCCTTATCATAGACGATGATATTGGTATCGGTGTTGACGATATAGGCACTCTGTGCCTGCACCTGATAGACCGGGGTGGGGTCGAACATAGCCCCGGCGGGCAGCACAAGGCAGCTGAACAGGACCGCGAACGACAAAACCAGCGCAAAAATACGTTTCATGTGGACAATTCCTTTAAAAAGCGATAATATAAAACAACAGGCAGCACGGCACAGGTGCAGTGCGCCGGATAAGAACGAGATCACAGCGGAAGACTGTATTCTTTATAATAACAGGTTTGGCGGGGTGTGACAAGGCTTATTGTGCCGATTTCACATCCGGTCAGGGAGGACAGAAATGGTATATCTGACAGGGGACACCCACGGCGACATCGACCGCTTCAAGCACGGCAAGCTGCGCTGGCTGGGCAAACGGGATACCGTGGTGGTACTGGGCGACTTTGGCTTTGTGTGGGACGGCAGCAAGGAGGAACAGAAAAAGCTGGATTGGCTGCGCAAGCGCCCGTATACCCTGCTGTTTCTGGACGGCAGCCACGAAAACTACGACCTTTTAAAGCAGTATCCCACCGAGGAACGCTTTGGCGGCAAGGTGCAGGCACTGGGCGGCAATGTGTACCATGTGTGCCGCGGCAGCGTGCTGGAATTGGAGAATAAAAAATACCTGTGCTTTGGCGGTGCGGAAAGTCAGGATGTGGAGGATCGGGAACCCGGCGTGAACTGGTGGAGGGAAGAAATGCCTTCGGAGGAGGAATACGCCTTTTGTGAGGAGAACCTTGCAGAGTGCGATTACAAAGTGGATTATGTGCTGACCCACGATGCGCCAAGCAGATTTTTGGATTTTACCGCCCTTGCCAGCGGCGAGACCAACCAGCTGCACAGCTTTCTGGATAAAATTTTGTTGAAGCTGACCTACGACAAGTGGTTTTTTGGCTGCTACCATAAGGATACCCAGCTTTCCACCAAAAGCCGATGCGTGTTCTGCGATGTGATAAGCATGGGCGAACGGCACGCAAAGCGTTCCGTTCGATAACAGGGGCCGCTGCACCAGCCGTGCAGCGGCTTTTGCATTTGCTGTTGCTTGTGCGCAAAAAGCCTCCGGATCAGTTCATGGCTCCGGCTTTCTCGAACATCTGCTGCACCTGCTGTTCCAGCAGTACGTGCTCCGGCGCTTCCAGCAGCGGGTCGTCGGCCAGCATGGCAACGGCTTCCGCCTGCGCAGCGTGCAGGGTGCGGGTGTCGTTCATCAGGTCGGCGATCTGCAGGGTGGGCAGGCCGTGCTGTCGGCTGCCGAAAAAGTCGCCGGGGCCGCGGGTCTCCAGGTCGTACTGCGCCACCGCAAAGCCGTCCGTGGTGCTGCACAAAAATTTCAGCCGCTTTTGTACGTTTTCGCTTTGGTTGTCGCTGACAAGAAAGCACCAGCTCTCCGCTGCACCGCGTCCCACGCGGCCGCGCAGCTGGTGCAGGGCGCTCAGACCGTAGCGCTCTGCGTTTTCGATCACCATTACGCTGGCATTGGGCACATCCACACCCACCTCAATGACGGTGGTGGACACCAGTGCGTCCAGCCGTCCGGCTTTGAAGTCCTCCATCACGGCAGCTTTCTCCTTGGGTTTGAGCTTGCCGTGCATCAGGCCTACCCGGCGCTCCGGCAGCAGGGCTTTGGCAATGTCCTCGTAGTAGCTCTTAACGGCGTTCAGCCCGCCATCCGGTGTGTCCTCGATGGCGGGGCAGACCAGATACACTTGCCGCCCGCGCCCGATCTCCTGATCGAGAAAATGGTAGAGGTCGCGCCGCTTTTTGCCGGTGATGCAGCGGGTCTTGACCGGTGTGCGGCCCGGCGGCAGCTCGTCCAGAATGGAGATGTCCAAATCGCCGTAGATGAGCAGGCCCAGCGTGCGGGGAATGGGCGTTGCGCTCATCACCAGCAGGTGCGGATTCGCGGCCTTTTCGGCCAGCATTCCGCGCTGCCGTACCCCAAAGCGGTGCTGCTCGTCGATCACGGCAAGACCAAGCCGGGCAAATTCTACGCCCTCGCTGAGGATGGCGTGGGTGCCCACCACAAGGTCGGCTTCGTCGTTCCGGATGGCGGAAAGGGTGGTGCGGCGTGCAGCGGCCTTCATGCCGCCGGTCAGCAGGGCCACCCGCATCCCGAAGGGGGCAAGCATCCGGTTCAGGCCTTCGGCGTGCTGGGTGGCCAGAATTTCTGTCGGGGCCAGCAGCGCGGCCTGATACCCCGCCCGGATGCAGGCCCAGATGGCGGCAGCCGCCACCAGCGTTTTTCCGCTGCCCACATCGCCCTGCAAAAGGCGGTTCATGGAAGTCTCGCCCGCCATGTCGGCCAGAATCTCGCTCACGGCCCGGCGCTGGGCTCCGGTGGGGGAAAAGGGCAGGCTGGCCCAGAACAGGGACGGGTCGGCAAGCTGCATGGGCGCACCGGTGGCAGCGGCACCCCGGTTTTTCATCCGGCCAATGCCCAGCTGCAAAACCAGAAGTTCTTCATAGATCAGCCGCCGCCGGGCTGCATAGGCCTGCTCTTCGGTGGCAGGGCAGTGGATGGCCCGCACGGCATCTGCCTTGGAGAGCAGACGGTATTTTGCCAGCATTTCCGGCGGAAGAGGGTCGGGCAGAAGCTCTGCATGGGGCAGCAGCTGCCGCACGCACTTGGCGATGGCATTGCTGGTCAGGCCCTCGGTCTGGGGGTAGACCGCTTCAAAGGGAGAAGCCTTGATCTGCTCGGCGGTGCGCACCTGCGGGTTGACCATCTGGCGGCGCAGCATCCCGCCGGTAACGATGCCCTGAAAATAGTATTCCTGCCCCAGCTGCAGCTTCTGGGCGGCATACGGATTATTGAACCATGTGATCTCCAGACTGGACACATCGTCCCCGGCAGTGATGCGCTCCATCCGCCGCCCGCCCGGCAGGATACGCCCGCCGGGTTTGGCGAACACCTCGGCCCTGACGACGCACTCCACATCGGTGGGCGCTTCGGCGATGGAATAGGGTTTGGTGAAGTCGATATATCTGCGCGGGTAGTGGCACAGCAGGTCGGCCAGCGTCACGATGCCCAGCTTCTCGAACCGCTCAGCGGTCTTGGGGCCAACGCCCTTCAGGTAGCGCACCGGCGTATCCGGGGTGAGGGTGGTATGGTTTTCGGCGGGCATGGCGTGTCAGCTCCTTTCCTGGATGCAATATAGCCATTGTAACACGGAGCGGCAGCGGATGCAAATGGCCCAAAAAGGAAAAACCGGCAGGACCTTTGCCTTTGGGCAGGAACTGTGGTACACTCGGAAGAAAAAGAGGGGAGAATATTTATGGAGATCCGTAAGGGGACCTTAAAGGACTTGGAGGCCATTGCAGCGGTGGAGGCGGCCTGCTTCCCGGCGGCAGAGGCGGCTACGGCAGAGGAGTTTGCCGAGCGGCTGCAGCAGTACGGCGATCATTTTTGGCTGCTGTGGGAGGGGGAAAGGCTGCTGGCCTTTGTGGACGGCTTTTGCACCGACTGGCCGGACCTGACCGATGAGATGTACGCCGACGCCTCCCTCCACCGGGAGAATGGTGCCTGGCAGATGATCTTTGGGGTAAACACCATCCCGGCCTGCCGCAGACAGGGGTACGCCGGGCAGCTGCTGCAGCAGGCCATTGCCGACGCCCGGGCCCAAGGCCGGAAGGGGCTGGTACTGACCTGCAAGGAGGCCCTGGTGCACTACTATGCAAAGTTCGGCTTTGTGAACGAGGGCGTTTCCGGCTCCACCCACGGGGGTGTGGTGTGGTACCAGATGCGGCTGAAGTTCTGAGGGGGACGATCTGGAATGGCCTACGCCTTGCTCCGGCCGTATTCAGCGGAAGAATAATTTTTAAGAGAGCAATGCCGGAGCGTCCGCGGAAGCTCCGGCATTGCATTTTCACTGGAGGGGGCGTAAAGGTAGACGGCATTTGCAGTGCCGCTTTCTGCGAAAGTGCGGCACTGCGGCAGACTTTTCGGCTTAACTGCAAAGTGACCGGTTTCGCCAGAGGCTCTCCCTTTGAGGAAAGACTTCCCCCGCTCCGGGGGAAGATGTCACCGCAGGTGACAAAAGGGGGAGTCTGTCACCGTAGGTGACGGAGAGGGCGAGGAGGCTGATAGGGAACAACGCAAAACAAAAAAATCCCGGAAGCTGAAGCTTCCGGGAATCTTTTGGAGGTGACGACCAGATTTGAACTGGTGGATGAGG
>ENA-OPDH01002023-OPDH01002023.1-human-gut-metagenome-genome-assembly--contig:-NODE-2023-length-13791-cov-3.444016_pt1 | contig 13791 bp, 11 predicted proteins | sample MGYA00241260_ERZ501500 | MGnify/ENA primary metagenome ERZ501500 (study PRJEB25962, sample SAMEA2042519) | human gut metagenome | biome: human gut; feature: human-associated habitat; material: faeces...
CGCCTGCCGTTTCGATTATGCAGTTGTCTATGCCCAGGCTGTCAACAGTGCCCTTCAATGAACCTATCATTTATCTGCCCTCCTGCCATCTGCGCGTAGACGCAGTATTGATGCCGCAGATTGCCGCTGCCAGCGCATCGGCCGTATCATCCGGTTTAATTTTTTCGCGGATATTGAGCAGATGCATTACCATATAGATAACCTGCTCCTTCGTCGCACTGCCTGTGCCTACTACCGACAGCTTAATCTGCATCGGCGTAAATTCCATCACCGGCAGTCCCTTGTTGGCCGCAGCCAAAAGCACAACGCCGCGTGCCTGTCCTACAGGAATCGCAGTAGTCACGTTGCGGTTGAAAAACAGCTTTTCGATGCTCAGCAGATCCGGCTTGAAGTGATCGATAATATCCGAAATATCATCGTAAATCTTCTTTAGCCTCAGCTCCGGCAGCATATCCTTATCCGTCAGCACCGAGCCGTAAAAAACGGGGCGCAGACGGTTTCCTGTCATATCTACCAAGCCATAACCGCAGATGGCGGTACCGGGGTCAATTCCTAAAACCAGCATAAAAAACCTCTCAAAAAACAGAAAGCAGACATCAACTGCCTGCTTTCCTTTCTGCAACTATGCTTCGCGCACATTGCAGTTACTTCGTAATAATAATATTATTCCTCGTCGTCTTCCGGCAAGTCAGCGTTGGTGTAAACGTCTTGTACATCATCGCAATCATCCAATGCGTCCAGCATCTTCTGAACCTTTTCGGCATCCTCACCGGACAGCTCAGCCATAGTATCGGGAACCATGGTGATTTCGGACATTGCAACTTCAATATTGTTATCAGCCAAAGCCTTTTCTACATCGTCATAAGCAGCCGGATCGGTGATAATTTCGAAGCCGTCTTCGCTGCTCTTGATATCCTCAGCACCTGCATCCAGAGCGATCATCATCAGATCATCCTCGCTCACACCGGTTTCGGCGCTAACTGCGAAGATACCTTTTTGTTTGAACATGTAGCTTACGCAGCCGCTGGCACCCAGGTTGCCGCCGTGCTTAGAGAATACGTGACGTACATCGGCAGCGGTGCGGTTACGGTTATCGGTCAGGCAGCTGACCATCATAGCAACGCCTGCAGGACCGTAGCCTTCATAGGTAATCTCTTCGAAGCTTTGGCCTTCCAGAGCACCTGCACCCTTTTGGATTGCACGTTGAATGTTGTCTTTAGGGATATTGTTAGCCTTAGCCTTGGACAGAGCCAGCTTCAGCTTCATGTTACCGGTAGGATCTGCACCGCCCATACGAACGGCAATAGTGATTTCACGGCTGATTTTAGTAGTGATTTTGCCGCGCAGAGCGTCAGCCTTGCCTTTTTTATGTTTAATGTTCGCCCATTTAGAATGTCCTGACATTGTAAATTCCTCCAAACTTTCTCTTTGCCATATTTATTTAAGCATTTACCATAATATTTTACCACGCCGGCTGTGTTTTTTCAACAGCAAACGCCGACATACAGCTTTATTTTGCAAAAACATCCTTAATACTGTCATAATGCAAAAAGATTCCCTGTTGCGCCAGCTCCTGAATTTCCTCCAAGGTCGCCAGCTTGTATTCCAGTGCCTCATTAGGGCGGATTTTTACCTGCTCCGGTGCAAAGGGCAGCGTAAAAAGATAGCAGTCGACGAAATAATTATCGCCCTCGCCCGGATTCTCACGGTGATAGGTCAGCGCCGGTCCGCCTGCGCAGGCAGAAACATCAAGACCGGTTTCCTCCCACACCTCACGGTTCACAGCCTCGCGTGAGCTTTCACCCGCCTGCACCGCACCGCCGGGAACCTCCCACCAGCCGGCAGCCCAGGCCTTCGTCAGCACGCGTCTGGTAATCAGAAAGCGTCCGTCTGTGTTGCGCACAACGCCAAGCACCGTCAGATGATACTCGCCGTCCTGCAGTATCCAGTCATTTTTCTTCATCGTCCGTCCGGTAAGACGGCGTTCACGGTCATAAATATCCCATTGCTCCATTGTAATTCCCCCTCTTAAAGCAAGCGCGGCAAATATTTGAAAATCAGCCAAAAGCCACAGGTCATGGCGAAGGCAATGCTGCCGCTGTCATAATCTATATAACCGAGATACAGGCTGTTTAAGCCCGTAACAAAAATCATATTCAGCCACATAAAGCCGTAGGCCCATAATAATATCTGTACCCACAGCGGCGGCTTTTTATAGTGATGAGGCTCATTATTCTTTGTCATGCTTATCTTCCTCATCTAACAGCTGCACAGCATCCAGCTGCTTCTGCAAACGTGCTGTATAGCGCTTGGTGGTATGCAGAGCGTTCTGCCCCTCCTCCAGCTTTTTAGCTGTTTTATCAAGGGCTGTTTCCAGGCCGGCAAGCTCCTGCTTAACCTTGTTCAGCAGCTGCCACACCTCTGTAGTACGCTGCTGCACCGCCAAGGTACGGAAGCCCAGCTGCAGGCTGTTCACCAGCGCTGCCAGCGTCGTCGGCCCCGCCACGCACACTCTGAACTTCAGCTGCAGCTCTTCGGCCAGTCCCGGCAAGGCCAAAGCCTCCGCAAACAGGCCCTCGCTCGGCAGATACATCACGGCAAAATCCGTCGAATACGGCGGACAGATATATTTTTCGCAGATATCCTTCGCTTCGCTCTTTAAGCGTCGCTCCAGCTGCTTTGCCGCCGCATCCGCCGCCTGCGTATCACCGGCCTCACGCGCCTGCTGCAGGCGCTGGTAATCCTCCAGCGGAAACTTGGCATCAATCGGCAACAGCACCTCCTGCTCCCGCTGCCCCGGCAAGCGCAAAGCATATTCCACGCGCAGGCCGCTGTGCGGACGCACCTCTGCATTTTCTACATATCTTGCACGGTCAAGAATATCCTTGAGGATATTGCCAAGCTGCATTTCGCCCCAGGTACCGCGCACCTTGACGTTCGAAAGAACGCGCCGCAGCTCATCCACCCCGCAGGAAAGGCTCTGCATCTGTCCCAAGGACTGGTGCACCTCGCCCAAGCACTTGTTGACCTGCGCGAACTTCTGCTCCAGCGATTGATTAAGGCGCTCGTCCACAGTCATGCGGATGCGCTCCAGGTTCTGGTCCGTCATATCCGCCAGACGCGCCACGCGCTTGTCAATCTGTTCGCTCAGCCTGTCGCTCGCCGCCTGGTTTTCCAAGCGCGCCGCCCGCGCCAACGTGCTCTGCTCGCCGCGCAGGTCGTACATGCTTTCCGCAAGCCTGCGCTCCAAAAGCTCCAGCCGCTGCGCCGTCATGTCCGCCTTAGGGCGTCCCTGTATCAATAATATTATCACACCTGCCAGCAGCAGGGCTATGACAATCATCAAAGCTATAGCCAATGTATTCATTTTTTCTATACTGACCTCCGTTATTTTTTTATTATAGCAGAAAACCAGTACACAGCCAACATATTAACGAACAAAATTTTCATATTTAACAAGATATTTTCATAATATCACTTTTTTAACAAAATCAGCTTACATCTGCGCCCAAATCGTGTATAATATATTCATACATTATTTATTCCAACGAGGTATTACGTTATATGATAGATGAAAGTCCTAATCTCAATTCTGCTGATAAAATTCTTGAAGCCGCAACCAAGCTGTTTGCCATGGACAGCTTCGCTGCCGTGTCCATCAAGCAGATTTCTGTTGCCAGCGGCGTCAACAGCGCGTTGATTTCCTATTATTTCGGCGGCAAAAAGAATTTATATCAGGAGGTTTTATATACCGAGGCCGAAAAATTTCTGAAGCTGCAGGACAAAATCCGTCAGCAGCCAGGTTCACCGCTGACCAAGCTGCGTACCTATGTAGACGGCATTGCCGAAATGCAGCAGCAGAACCCTTACAACATTCATCTGATTTACCGCGAGCTGCTGACTCCGCAGCCCATGTTTGAAAATTATGTGCGCAGCAAGCTGTACCGCATCCATCAGTTCATGACCGAGCTGGTTGAGGAAGCGATTGCCTGCGGCGAAATCGTTGCGGATATCAAAGCAACCCACGTTGCCTTCACACTGGAAGGTATTATCATGTTCTTCTTTTTGATGCACAGCCATATCTGCGAGCTGGGTAATTTTAAAAACGGTGCTGAGCTTGATTACCTGCTGCAGGCGCTCAACACCTACCTTGCATCGCTTAGCAAAAAATAAATATATTCCTCAAATAAAGCTGCTTTCCGGCAGCTTTATTTTTGTTTACAACTTTGTTGCTTGACGCTCTCTACATTAGAACCTATAATTTAATTGAACGATTAAAAATTTTACAACAATAACATTATTCTGCAAGGGAGCTGTTAAATCATGCAGTCTATTATGGAAAAACTTCCTAAACTTCCTGATAAAAAGAAACTTGTTGCCGGAGCTGCCGTTGTCGTACTGGCAGCCGCAGGCTGGCAGCTTTACAGCAGTATTATGCATAAGCCACAGGAGGCAAACTACATCCCCATCGTCCGGACTATGACGATTGGCGAAAGCATTGCCGATTCCTCCACCGTATATCCCGGCGAGGTGCGCGGACGTTATGAAAGCCAGCTGGCCTTCCAGACTGCCGGCAGAATCGCTTCCCGTCTTGTCAACGTAGGCGACCGGGTACACGCCGGCCAGATTCTGATGACGATTGATCCGAAGGATGTAAACCAAAGCGTAGAAGCAGCCAATGCACAGCTGGCATCTGCCATTGCCAACCAAAAGCTGGCGGCCGACAATGCGGCACGCTTTAACAAGCTATATGCCGGCGGTGCTGTGAGCGAAGCAACGCGCGACCAGTACAACACCCAGCTGGAGGCAGCCAATGCTGCGCTGCGTCAGGCACAGGCCAACGCCAACGCCAGCGGCAACCAGCTGAGCTACACGCAGCTGACGAGTGATGCCGACGGCGTTGTGGCAGCCATCACCGGTGAAGCAGGCCAGCCGGTACGCCGATGGTCACCATCGTGCGCAGCGGTGAACGTGAAATCCAGATTAACGTGCCGGAAAACGTCAAGCTGAGCGTCGGCCAGCAGGCGGAAATCAGCTTCTGGGCGCTTCCAGATGTTACGGCGAAGGGCACTGTCCGCGAAATTTCGCCTATTGCCGACAGCATTACACGTACCTATAAGGTGCGCGTTGCTGTGCCGCAGCTGCCTGCAGCAGCCAAGCTCGGCATGACTGCCAAGGTCAGCTTTAAGGACGCTGCGGCGTCCGAGGACGAGATTGTTATTCCTGCTACCGCACTGTATCAGGTAAACGGCAAGACTCAGGTCTGGCTGGTGCGCAATAACCGCGCTGTGCTGCAGGACGTTAAGGTTGCCGGCTATGTAGGCAACAACGTGCGTCTGTCAGGCGGCCTAAACAAGGGTGATATTCTGATAACCGCCGGCCTCAGCAAGCTTGTCGATAACCAACAGGTGCGTCTGACCAAAGGCGGTGATATCTGATGTCAAACAACGAAAAGCATCATGCCAACTGGGCAGAATGGGCTATTAACCATCGCCAGTTAGTTTACTTCTTCGCTGTGCTTGTGCTGATTATGGGTATGTTTTCCTTTAAATCGCTCGGACGCAGCGAGGACCCCAGCTTTGCCGTCAAGCAGATGGTAGTATCCGCAGCCTGGCCCGGTGCCAGCGCCAAGGATGTAGAAATGCATCTGACAAATACTTTGGAAAAGCAGATTCAAAGTCTGCCGCAGGTTAAGAAAATCACCAGCTATTCGCGTCCCGGCGTCTGCGTTATTACGGTAGCGCTCAAGGATGAAGTTGCCGGCAACACGGTACGTCAGCGCTGGCTGGAGCTGCGCAACATCGTAAACGACGGCAAAAAGGACTTGCCTTCGGGTACCGTAGGCCCCTTTTATAACGACCGTTTCGATGATGTTTACGGCAATATCTACGCAATTACCGGTGACGGCTTCACCTATGAGGATATGCGTAAATACGCCGAAAAAATTAAGCTCGACTTCTTCAGCGTGCCTGATGTCAAAAAGGTTGAGCTGGTAGGCGTACAGCCGGAGAAAATCTTCGTGCAGATGCAAACTGCCAAGCTGGCACAGCTGGGACTGGATATCAACAGTATTGCCAACACTATCAAAGCACAGACCTCGGTCAATGCCAGCGGTATGATTGAGGCCGACACAGCCAACTCCTACCTGCGCATTACCGGCAGCCCCGACAGCGTGGAAAATATTGCTGCCATCCCCATCAATGCCAACGGCCGTGTCTTCCGCTTGGGCGATATCGCAACCATCACCCGCGGTTATGCAGACCCGCCGGAAACAATGATGTACTATAACGGCAAGCCCGCAGTCGGCATTGCTCTTTCTATGGAGGACGGCGGCGATAACATCAAGCTCGGTGAAAATCTGGCCAAGGAAATCGCCCGCATCCAAAAGGAGCTGCCGCTCGGATTGGAGCTTAATCAGGTTGCCAATCAGCCTGAGGTAGTAAAAAAATCCATCAGCGAATTCTCCGAAAGCCTTTACGAGGCAATTATCATCGTGCTGGTAGTCAGCCTGATGACGCTCGGACGCCGCAGCGGTTACGTAATTTCCTGCTGCATCCCGCTGATTTTATTAGGCTCCTTCTGCGCAATGTTCGCTTTGGGCATCGATTTGCATAAGGTATCCCTGGGTGCACTGGTTGTTTCCCTTGGTATGCTGGTCGATGACGCCATCGTCGTCGTTGAGCTGATGGAAGTAAAAATGTCCGAAGGCATGCCTCGTAAGGAAGCAGCCTCCTATGCCTTCAAAACCTGCGCCTGGCCGCTTTTGACAGGCACCACCATTACCTGCCTCGGCTTCATGCCGATTGCCTTCTCCAAGGCCAGCGCTTCGGAATTTGCCTACAGCCTTTTCCCGGTTATGACCGTAACCCTGATGCTGTCCTGGCTTGTTTCCGCAACCTTGGCACCGGTATTGGGCTATGAATGGATACGTCCTACAGTTATCAAGCAGGAATCTTATGACAACTGCTTCTACAGCGCCTTCCGCAAGCTGCTGCACTGGTCCTTGGGACACCGCATCACGGTTATCGGCATTACCTTGGCGATGCTGGGACTTTCCATGTTCATGCTGCGCTTCGTCAGCCAGGAATTCTTCCCCGCCTCCGTACGTCCGGAGCTGTTGGTAGAGCTTAATATGCCTGAGGGCAGCTCGATTAAAACAACTGATGCCGCGGCACGCAAGCTGACGAATCTGATTAAGGATGATAAGGAATTAGACCACGTTTCCACCTACGTAGGCGAAAGTGCACCGCGCTTTGTGCTGGTAATCGACCCGGTACAGCCGCGTGATAACTACGCACAGCTCGTAGTTGTTGCCAAAAGCGTGGAAGACCGCAAAAAACTGGAGAAGCGCATCAGCGAGCTTGCCGCCGAGCATTTGCCGGAGGCTATAGTTTACTCCCGCTCGATTCCGCTCGGTCCGCCTGCTCCCTATCCTGTTATGATCCGCGTCAGCGGCAACAGCGATGCGCAGGTTAAGGAATATGCGCAGAAGGTGCGCAAGGTGATGGCCGCTAATCCCTACGTCAACATGACACGTCTTGACTGGCTGGAGCAGACCAACGCCGTTAAGCTGAAGGTCGACAATGACAAGCTGCTGCAAATGGGACTCACACGTCAGACTGTGGCCAACGCTCTGCAGGCTCAGGTATCCGGTTATACCGTAGCAACCTATCTGGAGGGCGACCAGCAGATTGGTATCGTTTTCCGCCTGCAGCCTGACCAGCGCGCAGATATTTCGCAGCTGGAAACTATTTCCATTCCTACGAGCCAGGGTGCTGTGCCTCTGTCTCAAATCGCGCATCTTGATTACACCAGCGAGGACAATATCATCTGGCGCCGCAACCTGCGTCCTACAATTACCGTCAACGGCGGTATTGTTGACGGCGTTACCGGCAACGAAACGAAACGCATCCTCACCGAAACGTGGCTGCCGCTCGGTACCGTAACCGCAGTATGGGACAGCGAAAACGGTTACCTGACGCTTTACAACGTGGATGGCGCTACGGAAGAGGAACCCGTACGCATCCCGCTCTATACCCATCTGCAGTCGATTGCTTTCGTGCCGCAGGTTATCGACACGAAACTGGGTATGGGCGTGATTGACTTCTACACCATCACCCGGGCAGGTGAATTCATCGCTGCCAACGACGCACAGGTCACCTACCGTCTGAATCCGCAGAACGCAAAGGTTTCCGATATCGAGTGGTCGTTCATCGACCGCACGGTTGAAACCCGCGTTGCAGGCGACAACGCCGACCTGCTCACCATCGTCTCCAGCGAAGTGGGCGAACTGGGCGGCATGAACTTCACCGTCAAGGCCAACGACGCGCTGAAAAGCCTGAAGGAGAATCAGGAAGCCATCGTAGCCCTGCAGGCCCTCAATACGGAGAACGATACGGAAATCGTCTCCGACTATGCAGCGGTGAAGGTGACCGAACTGAAAGATTTCGTCATCATCAACAAAACGAAGCTGAAATACGACGAGCAGCAGAAGGTGGACTATGACGAATCCGACATCGTAACGCTCGGCTGGACTACTCCCGCCTTCGACGAAGCTGCCGATGCCTATTTGAAATACGATGCGTCAATCGACCTCCACACCGTCGTGGAAACGTATGCCAAGGAGATTGAGAAGGTACTCACCGATGCGACCGTACGTTTCGAACCCATCTACGAGTTCCGTAAACCCGCCTCGTACATATCGCCCGAGGACGGCAATACCGACCAGCAAAAGTTCGTAACGCTCGACGAGAAGACCGGCATCGTGACTGTGGACAAGGAGTGGCTCGCACAGGGTACCGCAGCGGTAGGCCGTACCCCCATATTCGAAGTATACGCGTTCGTGAATGACAAGGCAATCGCCAACGCCTACATCAAACTCGAAATAACCAAAGACGACGTCGCTCCGGAAGACAAGGAGGACTTCGAGAAGACCTGGAACATCAACCACGGAGAGGCCATCGAGTATGCGGACATCGACCCGAACACGGGCTATACCGAACACTACGACTGGGCTACCTTCAACGCCGAAATACTCGATGTACTCGGACTGACGATGGAAGAATTCTCCACGAGGTACAACGATGCCGAGGTAAAATACATAGACCCGGTAAACGGTCCTACGACGCAAATGCCCGACGGCGTAACCATCGACTCGAAGAATCCGGCGGATGTCAATACTTCCACCGAGCTGGCAAACATCCTCATTACCAACAAGGCGAAATTCGGCGAGAAGACTTTCACCCTCACGTATCCTGCGAAGAACAGGAAACAGGACCCGAATATCGTCATCACGCTCGACTACAATATCGAACATGACCTGAGCCACATGCCCGCACTGAACCCCGACTACCTCATCGCCGGTGCAGACCAGACGGTACAGGTTAAAGGCCGGGAAGTAGCCGGTGCATGGAAGCTCGAAGCCGAAATGAAGGAATTCTGCGAAAACTACCTCAACGGTTACGACGTACTCGCAGGCAACCATACCGGTCTCTCCTTCCGGTTCGAGGACAACAGGCTCGAGAACGAAGGTGCCGAAATTACCGGTACGGAGTGGTCCGACCAGGTAATCTCGCTGACCACTCCGCTGACACAGAACGAATCGTACAGGGAGTACAAAGTCGAGATGGTTGCAACCTGCCAGAACGGCGAATGGTGCGAAAAGAGCTTCACCGTACGCTTCGTAAGGCCCTTCAACGCGACGATAGCCGCCGTCGAGCTCCGGACGCTTACCGCTACGGCTGACGAGGCAGACATCGCCGACCTGGTAATCATCAAGGATACGGACAACAGGGTAGTATACCAGAACGGCGAACTCACGACGCTCGGTACGGATACCTACAAGCTGAATGCCGCAGACCTGAGGTTCGAATACTCGCTTGAATACACGGCCGACAGCGAAGCATCCTTCGGCGGCGGGCTGACGATTGACCCTGCAACCGGCGTACTGACGTGGCTGAACAAGGGCGGCGACCTGCAGACCGACAAAGACGCTACCGCCGTAGCCGTTATCACGATACCCGACCTCGCCGCAATCAAGGCGACCGGCACCGTGACGGTACTCTCCACCGAGAACAGCAAAGAGTAGGCAATGACGAAAAGGCTATGGTTGCATAGTCCGGTTTTAGGATAATTAATGTTGGTGCCGGGGTCCCCGAAACGGGGACCCCGGTTTTTTCATCCCCGCAGCTCGAAGTTCGTTCCCGGCAGGGCGCCTTGCTCCGCGAAATAGGGAGCGAACAGACACGACAAGAGCGAACAGACACGACAAGCGCAGGGCGCATACTCTTCGGTATGCGCCCTGCACTGTCATTTCTCTTTGCAACAAGCAATCTGCGGAGCTATTGCAGTCCGTTGGCGTACATCTTCACGTCATCGACCGTTATCGTATTCTCGCACAGGATGACGAGGCGCTCCACCACGTTGCGGAGCTCCCTGATGTTCCCCGTCCAGGGCAATTTCTGCAGTTCGGCCAGCGCTTCCGCCTCTATCTTCTTGACAGGCACGTTGTATTCGCCGCATATCGTCTCCAGGAAATGGTCCACCAAGATGGGAATATCGTCTATGCGCTCGGCCAGCGTCGGCACACGGATGATGATGACGCTCAACCGGTGGAAAAGGTCTTCGCGGAACTCGCCGCGGGATATTTCGCGGGGAATGTCCTTATTGGTCGCGGCCAGAACACGCACATTCACGTCGATGTCGCGGTCGCTGCCGACGCGCGTTATCTTGCGCTCCTGCAACACGCGCAGTACCTTCGCCTGCGCCGGCAGGGACATATCGCCTATCTCGTCGAGGAACAACGTTCCGTTGTGGGCCTGCTCGAATTTGCCCTTGCGCTGCTTGACGGCGGAGGTGAAGGCCCCTTTCTCATGACCGAACAGTTCGCTTTCGATAAGTTCGGAAGGGATGGCGGCGCAGTTTACTTCGACGAACGGTCCGTCGCGCCGGCGGCTCTTCTCGTGCAGCCAACGCGCCACGAGCTCCTTGCCCGTCCCGTTGGCTCCCATGATAAGTACCCGTGCATCGGTCGGGGCGACCTTGTCAATCAACGTGTTCAGACGCTTGACCGGAACCGATTCGCCCACTATCCTGCCGACATGCGACCGCGCGGCACGCACACGGCGCACCGGGACGACCTCTTCCGGGACGGATTCGGCCTCGTCCGCCGCATCCGCCACGGCGGCAGGCGTCTTGGCCAGCCCCTTGCGCACGGCATCCAGCAGCCGGTTCATGTTGATGGGTTTCGTGACGAAATCGACAGCACCCTGCTGCATAGCCAGAACGGCGCTTTCCGGGCTGCTGTCATGCGACAGCCTTATCCACGGCGTGGAGGTTCTCAGCGGGGAATCGGGCTGTCCGCACAGCAACAGGTCGAAATGCCGGTTCGCATAGACGGTCATGCCGGAAATCGTGTCTTCGGCGACTTCCACCGCATGGCCCTCATACTCCAAACGCTCTTTCAGAGTATTGCGCATGCTGCGCGAAGGATCTATTACCAGTATATTGGCCATAGTCGGAGGTTAAAATGTTACAGCAAAATTTGATTTCCCCAAAAAATCGCATTAACTTTGTACAAAGTTAAGTAATTAGTTTTTCTTGTCAAAAGACATGCTGTTATTTTTCTCCTACCTATCAGCATTTTGACCTCCTGATTTCACATATTTTACCGGACGGATGTCCTACCGAGGAACGGAGCCGGTCATTATCGTGAACAGGTGGTTGCCGTCTTGCGGCAGCGACTAATGATTCATTTTATGGAAAAAAACTATAACATCTACAGGAAAAACCTGCAGCTGCCGGAGTACGGCCGGCACATACACCAGATGGTGGACAACCTGATGGCCATCGAAGACCGCGATGAACGCAACCGCAAGGCACGGGTAGTGATAAACGTGATGGGTAACCTCAACCCCCTCCTGCGGGACACCCCGGAGTTCACCCACAAACTCTGGGACCACATGTTCATCATGTCCGATTTCAAGCTCGACGTGGATTCTCCCTATCCCATTCCCACCTCGATGACGCTGACACCCGTACCGCGCCGCATGGACTATCCCGACGAAAAGGTGGGGCTGAAACATTACGGCAAATATGTCAAGAAGGTCATCCGTTCGCTCGAAGGGGTACGGGACCAGGAGGCCGTACAAGAGGTGTTGGGCGACATTGCCCGCTACATGCGCACCAAAAGTTACGAATACAATCAGGAGCACCCCAACAACGAGGCCATCATCAAGGAGATAAAGCGAATGTCGGACTACCGCATCAGCGTGGACGAGGATGCCCTGAGTCTGATAAAGAGCGAATACAAGCAGGCGCCGGTACGCAGCAAGAAACCGCTCTACGCCAACAAGAAGAACGGCAAGAACAACAAGGGCCCCCAGCGGCACAACTATTCCAAATAAGACGCACAGGGCTGCGGCTGCGGAAACCGGCACGTAATATCGCGCCGTTTTTCGCGTTTTCCTATCAATCGGGTTATCTTTGTACCCCAAACCGACACGTATGAAACACTCTCTTCTTGTACCCGCCCTGGCGGTATGCGCCGCAGCAGCGCTCGCCGTCTCCTGCGACAGCAACAGGGCGAAAGTGTCCGGGCGCATCGCCGGCCCCGAGCGGTGCATGGTGGTGCTCGAACAGATAACGGCCACGGGCGCCGTATCGGTGGATTCGACGGCCACGAACCGCAGGGGCAACTTCCGGTTCAACATCGAACTGCCTCCGAGCGGAACGACATTCTACAATCTCCGAATAGGCGAAGACAGAATACCCCTGTTCGTATCGCCAGGCGAGAAGGTCACCATCTCGTCGATGTACGGCAACCCGGGCGACTACATCATACGAGGGTCGCGCGAATCCATCCTCGTCAAGGAGCTCAATGACATGATGAATGCCGGGGCCGGAAGGCTCGATTCGCTCTCCCGGCTCATCTCCACGACCGACCGCAACGCCGCACGCCGGACAGAGTACATCAAGGAGTACGGCAGGGAGTACAGCCGTCTGAAACGCGAACAGATAAAATTCATCGTAACCAACAGCCGGTCGCTTGCGGCGCTTTACGCCCTTTACCAGCGACTGCCCGACGACAAGACGCTCTTCAACGGCAATTCCGACATCATCTACTACCGGCTCGTAGCCGATTCCGTCTCCAAATACTATCCCGATTCGCCGTACGTGGCCGCGCTCCGGTCGCAGGTCGACATGGCCGACGCCAACGAGGAGCTCGCACGCATGGTCAGCGAAAGCATCTGCAATCCGGCTCCCTATCCCGACATCGCCCTGCCGGACATGTACGGCGACGTCCGCCGGCTCTCGTCCATCGGGAACAAGGTCATTCTACTCGACTTCTGGTCGGCCGCAGCACCGGAGGCGGCGATGTACAACGCCGAACTCAAGGAGATTTACAGCCGATTCGCCGGGGAGGGCTTCGAGATATACCAAGTGGGAATAGATACCGACAAACAGGTGTGGATAAACGCCGTACAGGAACAGAGGCTGCCCTGGATTTCGGTATGCGACTTCAAGGGGCCGGCAGGTATCGCCCCGCGCGTGTACAACATCGACAAGGTTCCCGCCAATTACCTCATCGACGGCAACGGCGAAATCGTGGGGCGCGACATCCCGACCGACAAACTCGCCCGCGAGGTGGACAATCTCGTAAGGAGACTGAAATAAAAGGGAGCCATGTACTACTTCGCATCGGACATGCATCTCGGACTGCTACCGGCGCAGGAGTCGCGGGAACGCGAAAAACTGCTCATCGGATGGCTGCGGAGGGTTGCCGCCGATGCC
>ENA-OPDH01002034-OPDH01002034.1-human-gut-metagenome-genome-assembly--contig:-NODE-2034-length-13735-cov-2.741228_pt1 | contig 13735 bp, 10 predicted proteins | sample MGYA00241260_ERZ501500 | MGnify/ENA primary metagenome ERZ501500 (study PRJEB25962, sample SAMEA2042519) | human gut metagenome | biome: human gut; feature: human-associated habitat; material: faeces...
AGAACACTTCCAGCCAGACCCTCTTCTTTTATTTTCCTTTTAAGGGAATCCTTTGTCATCTCTTACCCTCGTTTCTATAATTTACCTGATAAAATTACGATACACCAGAGTGCTTTTGAAAAAAGCTATTTGCAATTACATCTCAAAAGACGATTTCTCTGGAAAAATCACTTCAAAGCTTCTCTGAATTTCTTTCTTCTGCTTCTCAAAATCACCCACATTCACATCATCATTAAGGCAGATCATCTTACACGCCTGTCTGCGAATGGTATGGTGGATCTGCTGATCATGTTTTCCTATGGTATAAAATCTTCCAAGCTTCGGTGACTGGGGCGTAAATTTCCCTTCCATGTACTGCCAGTATTTCATTACGTACTGGTTCACATCGAATACTGTACGGAAACGATTCTTACAAACCTCATCCAGAACAGTGCCTTCTTCGTCCCATACTTTCCAATAGGTTGCTTTCAAAAAAGGACTTGGAAGATGTGAATATTTAAAACTGGAAAATTCACGATAAGGCAGCATCAGCACATTGCGGAAGAGCATTGCTCCATAAGCCGGACTGAACCATTTTTTTGCCTGCTTTTTGATCACTTCTTTTTTATTATAATGCATATTGACAAGAGCTGCATCATTCATAAGAATATTGGCAAAAGGATTGCGGATATTGTCCTGCACAAGGGCGGTCTCAATACAGCAGTCACAGGGAAATCCGTTTTTGAAATAATCTTCCGGTCTCACGGAATCAATGAGAAACATATCATCATTAAAAAAGACGAAATGCTCTGACAATCCTTTTATTCGGTGAAGATTCAGTTCTATGGAATTAATATTAAAGGTAGGAAGATAAGCAGGCGCCATAAAATCCTCATGCTTTACAATCTGAATCTTTTCATGCGCTGTGTTCAGCCACTTTGGAACATGTCCCCATGTAACAAAATATATTTTATTTACCCAGGGAGCAAATTTCTCCACACCGCGGAACCAGTACTGGAGATTGTCCCAATCGCGGTATCTGCTCTCCCCGGCGTCAGTTCCCCTGCCAGGCTGATATTCCCTGCGCTGTGCAAGCCAGTCAGGGTCACTGCCGTCCACCCAGGTGAGCACAAAATCTATTTTTTCCATTCCTATTCTCCTGCTCTTTAAATGGTTGCGTTCTAGAAATTGTGACGCACATCTTGCAGAAAGCCTTTTTCAAACACGCTCTAAAGCTTTCTCAGTCAGCTTATCTGCCATACAGAAGCATCAGCTTCTGCCCTTCCTTATGGATGTCAAATCCTGCTTCTGCCAGCCTTCTGGCCGCTTCTTCTCTTTCGATTCTCCCGGCTTCCTTCATCTTAAACACAGCTTTGGCCCATTTCTCCGGGCTTTCTGCCAGAGAAATCATCGTCACATTTTCCTGGGAGAGTACTGCTTCTCCTGTGATCTGGTCTGAAATCACACAGGGCAGGCCATTGGCCTGAGCTTCCAGAAGAGTAAAGGGAAGTCCCTCAAATAAAGAAGGAAACAGGAAAACATCCATGGCGCTTAAGTACCGCTCCACGTCCTGACATACTCCCGTAAATATGATTTTATCCAGGACACCCGCCTTCTTAGCCTGCTCCTGGATCTGTTCCTTTAATTCGCCGTCACCTATAAGGCAAAGCCTTGCAGCCGGCTCTTTTCGTTGGATTTCATGGAAAATACGAAGAATGGCCTCATGATTCTTCTGAATCTGAAACCTGCCTACATGCCCTACTACCAGGGCATCCCCAGAAATCCCCAGCTTTTCTCTGATTTTCCGCCTGTTTGACTCTGAAAAGCCATATTTATCTGTCTCAATTGCGTTTGCAACCAAAGTTACTTCACCCCGTTCAAAAGCCTTATCTCCGAACAACCATCTGCCTGCTTTTTCGGAACAGGCAAACTTCTCATTCACATAATGCTTCATTCTGGGACGATTCACGCCATCCATCAGCTTACGCACAATTCCCGGTGCTGAAGCGTTATGGGAATGTGCTATTACCTTTCTCACTCCTGCCTGCTTCGCCAGGCGAAGTGGTACGATATTGGCTGCTGAAAGCATATTCACATGCACGACATCGTACTTCTCCCGGGAAAGGAGCTTCCGAAAGGCCTTTATATAGCCAAAGTAATCTTTTTTTACATTGGGGACATAGAAAACCCGTCCCCCAAGCTCCAGGATTTCTTTCTCATAAGCAATCGTTCCATACATGGATACAAAATCAAAGGATACTCCCTGTCTGGCCAGTTCCCTGAAATAATTCATTACAAATGCTTCCATACCGCCAGGATTATTTCCTAGCCCTACCTGCAGGATTTTCATTTTTCACCTTCTAAACGCTTTATCAGCTTGTCATATCTGGAAACTTCCCGGGTTAATTCCTTTTTCATAATCAGCCACCTATCATTTTACTGTATTGCTCAGAGATCGGATCAATGTCGCCGTATGCGATCAGCTTGCCTTTTTCCAGAATCATGGCCTTATTGCAAAGGCGCTGTACCTGTTCCAGAGAATGGGATACAAAAAGGACGGTAACACCTGAGTCAAACATACTCATGATCTTCTTTTCACTTTTTTTACGGAACTTGGCGTCACCTACGGAAAGGACCTCGTCCAGGATCAGGATCTTCGGTTCTACTACTGTGGCAATGGAAAAGCCAAGTCTGGATTTCATACCGGAGGAATAATTTTTCACCGGAACATCCATGAATTTCTGAAGTTCAGAGAATTCTACAATCTCATCATATTTGCTGTCAATAAATTTCTTGGTATATCCAAGCATGGCACCATACAGGTAAATATTCTCTTTTCCTGTATACTGCGGGTCAAAACCAGCGCCAAGTTCCAGAAGGGGAACCATTTTCCCATGTTTGTCCACATGACCCTCTGTAGGCTTGAATACACCGGAAATCACCTTAAGAAGAGTACTTTTTCCAGCTCCGTTAAGACCAAGGATACCTACACGGTCTCCCTTTTCCACGCTGAAGCTTACATTCTTCAAAGCCCAGAATTCATTGTACTGGATTTCTCTCTTAATGGTTTTAAATATATAATCTTTTAAGCTGTCAACCTTCTCACGGCTCAGGTTGAACTTCATGCTTACGTTATCGACTTCAATGGCTGTCTTGCTCATATTTTCTCCTTAACATGTTCCTGTAAATGGTAGTTTAGAGCGTGTTTGAAAAATACTTTCTGCAGGGAATGATTTTTCAAACAGGTTCTAGATGTACAGAATAAAATTATCCTGTTTTTTCTTGAAGCATACAAGTCCGATGATGGTGATCACTACGCTGAATGCAGCTGCATAAATTACATATGGCGCATACATAGGCTCTCCGAAGATTGCAGATCGGAAAATCTGAATGGTACAGTACAGAGGATTGAACTTCAGGATCCATGCCCAGCCACTCTTCAGCAGCTTGCTTGGATAATAGAAGATGGCACATGTATACATGATCAGCATCAGGGCAACAGACCAGAGGTACTCAATATCTCTGAAAAATACACCGATAGTTGCAAGGAACATTCCACTTCCGTAGGAAAGGATCAGAATGATGATCAAGGCAACCGGTGCCTGAAGCAGATAAATAGTCGGTTTCACACCCAGGATCACGCCTACAATGGCAAGCACAACCAGGGAGATCAGAAAAATAATATAATTATAAATTACAGTTGAAAGTGGATACAGATATTTCGGTACATACACTTTCTTGATCATTGCTGCATTGGATCGGATGGATTTCAGCGCAGCTTTGGTTGCAGAGGAATAAAAGCTGTACAGAAGACGTCCGGAAAGAATGTATACAGGGAATGTTTTGTCCGTGTTTCCATACAGGGTTCCGAAGACAATTGTCAGTACCACCATGGAAAGCAGTGGTTCTAGCATGGACCACAAAATACCAAGGTAGGAACGACGATATTTCAGCTTGATTCCTTTTTTGACCAGCTCACTTAACAGGAACTGATACTGTCTGAGATTATCTAAATATTTCTTCATATTCACTCCATTATATTTTGAAATATTTGGCTTTCTGTTTTATCCAAAGCATTCGTATATAAACTTCTTTTTGGAAAAAAGCCAAACTGTATTGTAACATACTCTTTCCCAGGTTGCAATATTGCGATTTAACCTGGAAGCGATCAATCAGTTACTGTGTTACTCCGTGACCAATAACATCAATCATTCCAGATTCTTACTTGCATCTACTGCCATCTGGTAGGCTTCTGCATAAGAAATTCCAGTCTTTCTGCAGATTTCCGCCAGGCTTTCATACTCCGGATAGCATTTCTCTGCTCCTTCTGAACCGCAGATTTTCACTTCCACCTCACCGAAGGGAATCATTACTTTCCGCTTTCTCCGGGGCAAAATCGTGCGCTCCATCTTGACCCTGCGGATACCAATACTGGTAGTTTCTGCAAAAATCAAAGCTTCCATTCCCGGGACATCTTCTTCCTTACAGATTACGGTAAGAAGCCATGCAGGACGGTTTTTCTTCATATATACAGGAGTATAATGCACATCCCTTGCACCGGCCTCAAAAAGCTTCTCCATGACAAAGCCAAGTACTTCACCGCTGCAGTCATCGATGTTTGTTTCCAGCTTGTAGATGTAATCTGCACAATCCGCGCTTTCCGTAACACCGGTCTGAATTTTGGCAGTTTCATTTGCCGCACTTTCATTTCCTGCCGGAATTCCCACCGCTTTTTCCGGTTTATGGGATTCTTCCGGGTGAATCAGCATTGCACGCAGGATTCCCGGGCACTCATACGTCCTCTTGCCAGCTCCGATACCTGTTTTCTCAATTGCAAAGGTCTCCGGTAATTTGCAGGAAGTACGTACTGCTGCCACAATTGCCGCACCTGTAGGAGTTACCAGTTCACCCTGTACCGGAGTGATCCGCAGATTCAGGCCACACTGCTGTACAATATGGGTTACCGCTGGAACCGGAACTGGTAAAATGCCATGCTGGCAGCGGACCGTACCCATTCCTTCACATAATACAGGTACAATGACCTCTGTAATTCCAAGATTGTCCAGGCAGACTGCCACGGACAAAATATCTACAATGGAATCCACAGCTCCAACTTCGTGGAAATGCACCTCCTCCACCGGAACATTGTGGGCTTTTGCTTCTGCCCTTGCCAGGATCTGAAAAATTTTAAGGGCAATACCTCTGGCACTGTCAGTCATCTTTGTGTCAGCAAGTATCTGACAGATTTCGTTCATACCGCGATGTTTGTGATGACGATGGGGCTCGTGAGTATGTGCTGCTATCTCATCTCCATGATCATGTCCATGTGCTGCCACATTCTTTGCAGCTGCCTCATGGCTATGCTCATACTGGTGATTATGTTCTTCTGCCATATGCGTATGACTGTGATTATGTTCTTCTGCCTCATGCGTATGACTGTGATTATGTTCTTCTGCCCCATGCGTATGACTATGATCATGTCCATGCAGATACTCCATATCATGGTCATGTCCGTCTATCTCTGCATCCAGGATTACATCGAAATCACAGGCATCAATCCCGGATTTCGTCACCCTGCTTACTTTTATCTCAAATCCCTGCACCGGAATACTTTCAAGTACATCCTCCAGCACCTTCTGATCTGCTCCCAGATCCAGCAGTGCTGCCACTGTCATATCACCACTGATTCCGGAATAACACTCCAGATATAATGATTTTCCCATAATTCTCCTCGTTACAAATTTATCAAATTGCTTTTCAATTTGTGTCTCTTACTTACCAAGCGCCAGCCGGTTCATCTGCGTTGCCAGATATCCGGCTCCATATCCATTGTCAATATTCACGGTGGCAATTCCATTAGCACAGGAATTGATCATGGTCAGAAGTGCTGATAATCCATGGAAATTCGCTCCATATCCCACAGACGTAGGCACCGCGATCACCGGTCGGCTTACAAGACCGCCCATAACACTGGCAAGAGCACCCTCCATGCCAGCCACAGCCACAACACAATTCGCGTCCTGAATGATCTCCAGCCTGGAAAACAGCCTGTGCATTCCACTTACACCAACATCATAAATCCGTTCCACGTGAGTTCCAAAATATTCTGCAGTCTGTGCTGCTTCCTCGGCCACTGGAATATCTGCAGTGCCTGCAGTACAGACAGCCACCTTTCCCTCATGAATCTTATCTGGTTTCTCTATTTTCAGGATTCTGGAAACAGGGTCATACTGAACTTCCGGAAACTTCTCCTTCACCAGCTCATACTGTGCCTGGGAAGCCCTTGTTCCAAGTACTTCTCCCTCTTCCATATATAAACGCTCAAATATTTTCAGCAAATGGGCATCTGCCTTATTGCTGCAGTAAATCACCTCTGCGAAACCAGTACGGGCTTTTCTCCCCGTATCCAGCTTGGCATAATCCATTTCCTTGTAACCATCCTGTCGAATCAGCTTCCCTGCTGCTTCCGGAGAAAGTCCTCCCATTTGCACCTGGGCAAGGATTTCTTCTAGTGTCATATACAAATCACTCCATTTCCTAAAACGTGTTTGAAAAAGGCATTCTGCAAAATGTGCGTCACAATTTGCGGGAATGTTTTTTCAAACAGGCTCTAAAATGCAACACAATTATAACGTTTTCTTCTCTTTTATTCAACAAAAAAATCCTGCCTCATTTTGCTGAAGCAGGATTTCTATGCATCGCGAAGCGTGTTACTTGTCACGGAGCGAACCGTAACGGATTTCTTCCAAAGCCGGCTGTTCTACGCGAAAGCAGCGCTTCCAGACCGTCTGATTATGTTTTATTTCGCTTTGGCCGCCTTTTTATCTCCAAGAAAGCCAATTGATGTAACACAGATCAGTTTATCGAAGATCATAAACATGGCAGGTAAAATAAACAGTACAACTACCATACTGATGATTGCACCACGGGCAAGCAGTGTACAGATAGAACCGATCATCTCAACCTGTGAATAGCAGGAAACACCGAAGGTCGCCGCAAAGAAGCTGAGACCACTGCTGATAATAGACGGCATGCTGGTCTTATGGGCAATGCTGATGGCTTCCATCTTATTCTTACCGTGCTGTCTCTCTCTCTGATAACGGGTAGTCATCAGGATCGCATAGTCAACGGTTGCACCCAGCTGGATGGCACCAATAACAATACTTGCAACGAACGGAAGGCTGATTCCCTGATAGTACGGAATGGCCATATTGACAAAAATCGCAAACTCAATAACCGCAACCAGAATGATCGGAAGGGAAATTGATTTAAAGATAATCATAATGATCAGGAAAATGGCACCGATGGAGATTACATTTACACGAACCAGATCGGCATCTGTGGTATCCTGAAGATCTTTCATAAGCGGTGCCTCACCGATTACCATTGCAGTATTATCGTATTTCTTTACTATTTTATCAATTTCTGCAAGCTGGGCATTTACCTCATCTGTAGCAGAACCATATTCAGAGCATACAAATGCAAGCTCATATTGATCTCCTTTGAAAATCTTCTTCAGATCATCCGGGATCATAGACTCCGGAACGGTAGGTCCGATCAGGGAATTCATACCCAGACTCCACTTCACACCCTCAACCTTATCAATATCATTTAACATCTGCTGTTTCTGCTTGGAGTCCATATTCTTATCCATCATAATCATATGGATATTGCCTACTGCGAAAGTTTTCTCCAGCTCATCATTGGCAATGTTGCAATCCAAAGTGGATGGAAGGGATTCTGCAATATTATAGTAAATCTTTGTATGATTGTTTCCATAAATAGCCGGAAGCAGAAGCACCAGGAAAATCACAGTCCAAAGCTTGTAATGCTTCGTAATAAATGCAGACGGTTTATCCAGTCTGGCCAAAAGCAGCTTATGCTGTGTCTTCTCGATTGGTTTGTCGAAAAACAGAACCAGTGCGGGAAGAACGGTTACACAACAGATAACACCAATGATGACGCCCTTCGCCATTACAATACCAAGGTCACGTCCAAGAGCAAAGGTCATAACACAAAGTGCAACGAAGCCGGCTACTGTGGTAACAGAGCTTCCAGCTACAGACTTAAAAGTATTGGCAATGGCATGACCCATGGCACGGTCCTTTTCTCCAGGAAACCGCTTCTTATTTTCCTCGTAGCTGTTCAGAAGGAAAATGGAATAATCCATGGTAACACCAAGCTGAAGTACTGCGGTAAGTGCCTGTGTAATATAAGAGGTCTCGCCCAGAATAATATTGCTTCCCAGGTTATAAAGGATAGCAAGTCCGATACTGAGCAGGAACAAAAACGGAACAACAAAGGATCCGCTTGTCAGCTCCAGAACGATCAGACTGAGTACTGCCGCGATCACAACGTAAATCGGCAGCTCCTGCATGGCAATGTTCTTAATATCTGTAACAACTCCTGTCATGCCACTGAGGAAGCACTGCTCGTTGGCAATCTTACGTAGTTCTGTGATAGCTTCCATGGAAGTATCTGAAGATGTGGTATTATCGAACAGAACCAGCATCATGGTTGCATCGCCATTTATAAATACCTTTCTGTACTTCTCAGGAATCATCTCTACCGGAAGAGTGATATCCGCCACATCATCATACCAGAGAACATCCTTTACATGCTCTACTTCACTGAATTTCTCTTCCAGCTTCTGGACATCCTTCATATCCATATTCTCCACAATTACCATGGAAAAGGCGCCCATACCAAACTCATCCACCAGAATATCCTGACCTTTTACTGTCTCAAGGGTATCCGGAAGGTAACTTAACAGATCATAATTTACTCTCGTCTCTGCGATTCCGATCACAGACGGGATTACCAGCAAAAGTCCGATCAAAAGCACCAGGACCTTATGCTTGGCTATCCATTTTCCTACTTTGACCATTGATGTCATCTCCTTAAATTCATTTCTTTCGTACTATAGTATAACCCAAAATGACCAATAGTCAATATTATTTTTAACAAAAATGAAAAATAGTCATTTTTCTCAAAAACCAATCAAAACGCCAACAATTTTTACCAAAAATGCCGCAATCCAGGCGATCACACACTGACCGATTACCACTCCTGCTGCCCATTTTCCGCCAAGCTCACGTTTTACAGAAGCGATTGCGGCTACACAAGGCGTATATAAAAGGCAGAAGGTAAGAAGGCACACTGCTGCCAGCGGAGAAAGCACCTCCACCAGTGCCGCTGTGCTTCCAAATAATATGGACAATGTGGAAACCACGCTCTCCTTTGCCATGAAACCTGTTACAAGAGCTGTGGAAAATCTCCAGTCCCCAAAGCCAAGAGGCCCAAATACCGGTGCAATAAATCCGGCAAGTACTGCAAGAATACTGTCTTTGGAATCTGTCACAATATTCAGATGCAGATCAAAGGTCTGTAAAAACCAGATCACAATGGTTGCCACAAAAATAACAGTAAAGGCTCTCTGAAGAAAATCCTTTGCTTTTTCCCAAAGAAGCTGGCCAACGTTTTTTGCACCTGGAAGACGATAATTAGGAAGCTCCATTACAAAGGGAACCGCTTCTCCCTTAAACATGGTTTTTCCAAAAATCAGTGCCATCAGGATTCCCATAATAATTCCGCCGAAATAAAGTGCTATCATTACCAGTGCACCGTATTTCGGGAAAAAGGCAGCTGTAAAGAAAGCATAAATAGGAAGCTTTGCCGAACAGCTCATAAAAGGAGTAAGGAGGATCGTCATCTTACGGTCACGCTCTGAGGGCAGGGTTCTGCTTGCCATAACGCCGGGAACTGTACAGCCAAAGCCTACAAGCATTGGGACAATGCTTCGTCCGGAAAGTCCAATCTTTCGAAGCAGCTTATCCATTACAAATGCCACTCTGGCCATGTAGCCACTGTCTTCCAGAAGTGACAGGAAGAAAAACAGGGGGACGATAATCGGCAAAAAGCTGAGCACACTTCCAACTCCATTGAAAATACCGTCAATTACAAGAGAATGAAGCACATTATTTACGTTCCATGCAGTCATTGCCTGATCCACCACTGCAGTCAGCCAGGTAATTCCCATATCCAGAAGATCCGAAAGACCCTTTCCGATCACACCAAAGGTCAGCCAGAAAACCAGAGCCATAATACCTGCGAAGCATGGAATGGCTGTATATTTGCCTGTAAGTATTTTATCCATCTTCTGACTACGCAGATGCTCCTTGCTCTCATGAGGCTTAATCACGGTCTCAGCACAGACTTTTTCAATAAAATCAAAGCGCATATGGGCAATCGCTGCGGACCGGTCAAGCCCACGCTCTGTCTCCATCTGCTTTACAATATGCTCCAGAGTTTCTTTTTCATTCTGATCCAGTCCAAGCTTTTCCAGGATCAGTTCATCCCCTTCTGCAAGCTTACTGGCTGCAAAACGCACCGGAATATCTGCCTGCTGTGCATGATCTTCAATGAGATGCATAATTCCATGAAGACATCTGTGAACGGCTCCACCGTCATCGTTTGCATCACAGAAATCCAGCCGCTTTGGTTTTTCCTGATATTTTGCCACATGAATGGCATGTGCAACCAATTCATCAATACCTTCATTTTTTGCTGCGGAAATAGGTACAACCGGAATCCCCAAGGCCTCCTCCATCTGGTTCACACGCACAGAACCACCATTCTGCCTTACTTCATCCATCATATTCAATGCCAGTACCATAGGCACATCCAGCTCCATCAGCTGCATAGTAAGATAAAGATTTCTCTCGATATTCGTGGCATCCACAATATTGATAATTCCCTTAGGATGCTGCTCCAGAATAAAGCTTCTGGTTACGATTTCCTCGCTTGTATAAGGAGACATGGAATAAATTCCCGGCAAATCTGTCACCAAAGTATTCTTTTTCCCACGGATAATACCATCTTTACGGTCTACTGTAACTCCCGGAAAGTTGCCTACATGTTGACTGGAGCCGGTTAACTGATTAAACAGGGTTGTTTTACCGCAGTTCTGGTTTCCTGCCAGCGCAAAGGTAAGAAGCTCACTGTCAGGAAGAGGATGCTCATCTGCTTTTTCATGATATTTACCTCCCTCGCCCAGACCTGGATGAGGAATCGCCCTGACACGGCTTCCTCGTTTCTGCTCTTTTTCATCCCTTACATTATCAATCTGAATCTGGGCAGCATCTGCAAGACGCAGAGTCAGCTCATAGCTATGTATCCTGACTTCAACAGGATCACCCATAGGTGCATATTTTACCATGGTCACGTCAGCCATGGGAATGATTCCCATATCCAGGAAATGCTGCCGCAGGGCACCCTCTCCTCCTACTACTGTAACTGTGGCAGTTTTCCCGATGGGAAGGTCTTTTAATGTCATATGTACTTGTCCTCTTTTCCCATATGTAAGATTTTTGCTGCTGTTCAAAACTAAACGGCAACAAATTTTGATAAATTTCATCTGCTAATGATAAATTTTATCATTAATGTTACAGGAGTTAGTTTATTCTAATATTGTCAGGATGTCAATATTATTGAGAAAAATTATTGACAATTTTCTCATTATCTGATAAAGTTACGAAACAAGGTTTCCCTGTGAGGGAGTAGCAAGCGTGTCCACAGACGCGTGGCAAGTCAACATACCGACCGTATGAATCTGTTTGTATAGATTGCTGTTCACTGAATGAACAGCAGCTTTTAAAGCAGTGTTTCGATCTGGCTTGCATTAAATTGCGAGACTCATGTATAACGTTATGCTATACATGGAGTCTGTCCTTTTATAAGAATGCAGATGACCCATATATAGCCTGTGGTTATATATTGGGTCTTTTTTCATGCTGTAAGAGGCTTTACTAAACGATCTGTTTCCATAGCAAATTAAAAAATGGAAACCAGCAATAAAATACATTACGGAGGAATGTAAAAATGAACTACAGTTTTGTGTTTTTTCTGAACAGCGCCCTGCTTGGAGTCGGACTTGCAATGGATGCTTTTTCTGTATCCCTGGCAAACGGCCTTCACGAGCCCAGGATGCGCATGAAAAAAATGTGCGGCATTGCGGGCACATTCGGTGCTTTTCAGGCCTTCATGCCAATGACCGGATGGTTATGTGTCCACACCATTGTAGAATACTTCAGGACATTTGAGAAATTTATTCCATGGATCGCGCTGATCCTTCTTGGCTATATTGGTGGCTCCATGCTGATCAATGGTATCCGGGGAACCGATGAGGATGATGAAATTCCGGGAGTTGGTCCCAAAGCCCTTTTCATTCAGGGCGTTGCAACTTCCATTGACGCCCTGTCCGTAGGATTCACCATCTCTAAGTATGACTGGCTAATGGCTCTTGTCTGTTCCCTGATCATTGCCATAGTCACATTCTTTATCTGCATGACCGGACTTTCCCTTGGAAAACGCTTCGGAACCAGACTTTCCAACAAGGCGGATATTCTCGGCGGCGTCATTCTAATTGCAATTGGTCTGGAAATTTTTATCAGCAATATGTTTTAATTATTTCAGCATATTTACCGCTATTCAGCAAGTACTGTTCCGCCAGGTGTTTTACTATACAAGCGTTGATTTTCACCTGTTTTCCAATCAAAAAAAGCTTTCATCTCTCCCTTTACGGGATGGATGAAAGCTTTTTCTGCTTTTATTAGCGGGCAATAATATATGCGCAATAAATCAGATATACCACTACCATTATAATACCCTCTTTGCGCTCAATTTTTTTCCTGGTTCCTGCAAAGATCCAGACCATAACCGAAAATACCATAAGAAGCACTATATCGATTATGTTTTCCCGGATCAAAGCTACCGGACTGATAGCAGATGAGATTCCAAGGACCATCAGAATATTGAAAATATTGGATCCGACTGCATTTCCAACTGCCATATCAACTTCATTTTTTCTTGCTGCAACTACAGAGGTTACAAGCTCCGGAAGCGAAGTTCCGATAGACACAATGGTAAGCCCGACCAGAGTCTGGCTCATTCCAAGCTCTATTGCAATCCTGCTGGCTGTATCAACGGTAAGGTCACCGCCAAAAGCAATTGCAGCTGCACCCACGATCAGAAAGAGAATACTTTTGCCGTATGACAGCTCTTTCATATTGTCACATTCTTCAACACCTTCTATTTCAACCTTCTGTCCTGCTGCACGCGCTTTCATTGCGCTTCGTACCATTGTGAAAATGTATCCGGCAAACACGATCAGGAAAATAACTCCATCTGCATGACCCAGCGTCATTCCCGTCTTATCTCCCAGTCCTGAAATTCCCAGTACAAGCAGAAATAGTGCACAGCCTAAAGACAAGGGAATATCTCTTACCACAGTTGCTTTCTGGACCATAATTGGAGTCAGAATTGAACAGACACCAATTACAAACATCAGATTAAAAATATTGGATCCTGCCACATTGCTGACTGCGAGTGTATTGTTCCCTGCCATGGCTGCGGTAACACTGACCGCAAGCTCCGGTAAGCTTGTTCCCATTGCCACGATCGTCATACCGATGATCAAAGATGGGACTTTAAACTTTTTCGCCACGGAGGAACTGCCCTCTACGAAATAATCTGCTCCTTTGATAAGCAATACAAATCCGATTACTAAAATAACTGCTGACTTTAAAATCTCCATGTTTCTCTCCTCTTTTCTTTATAATTATTAGATATTTGCGAAACTCAATTTTACGTTATGAATATTACGAAAAGTTAACAAGATCAACGAAAACACGCTTCCGCTACGTGTCACTCGCAACGGTACTAAGAAGCCAGTCACGACTAGCAGTAGTTCCTGCAT
>ENA-OPDH01002040-OPDH01002040.1-human-gut-metagenome-genome-assembly--contig:-NODE-2040-length-13701-cov-2.842078_pt1 | contig 13701 bp, 19 predicted proteins | sample MGYA00241260_ERZ501500 | MGnify/ENA primary metagenome ERZ501500 (study PRJEB25962, sample SAMEA2042519) | human gut metagenome | biome: human gut; feature: human-associated habitat; material: faeces...
CCGGAGGGTTTGATTTTTATCCCTTTTACCTTTTATGTTGATATAAGCCTATCCGCCAAATCCTTCGTCGATTTAACGGAACTCTAAGCACATGAAAAGGAGCAAGGTATATTTCAACCTTGCTCCTCCTATGGGATATATACTATTCAGTTCGACAAATTGAAATTGGCTGATCTATTTACTCAACATTGTTATAGACTTCAATGCCAAGGATTTTTACTATCATTCCCTCAAGGTAATCATTTTCGGACGTGGCTTCTGGGTCTATTCTATGCACATTCTCAACTTGATACAGGATAGCATGATATACAACTGTGCCGCCGTCTTTCAGACGCATAGGAATGGGTATCAAAAGAACGATAGCCAACAAGATGCAAATACCTGTAACTACTTTTTTTCTCATATTATCACACTCCTTTGTCAAATTTGAATTTGTCTAGCTGCTTCATTATTTGTATAGACGGAAAAGCCAGAAAATTGTTCGACTTTTCTATATTATACAATATTTTTGTGTTACTTTCAAGGTATGAAAAGATGCCGAAGTTGCCTTCGGCTCTTTTCGGTGCCCTGCATCGGTTAAACTTGTACTGGAATGATGCCCTTGGTATCAAGTCCCAACTTCTTACTCTTAAGTTCCTTGTATGTAATCGGGTCGTTGATGCGATTACATATAAGGGAGTACAGTTCATCTACCATCTGCTTGGTGGTGAGGTCTTTGTTCTTTTCTAACCACCAGAAGAGCATGATGTCACAATCGAGGTATTTCGTGGCGGGTAGGGTCTCTTTGCCAAATATAGGGGCAGGAACGAAGCGAAAGAAATTGTTACACATAATTCACGATTATACATAGCAACACTTATCTTGAAAAGGGACTGATTTTTTGGGGGAGAGACGGAAACATCCCCCGCTGTACAGTGAGTACAGTGGGGGATGTTTGCATCAGAAGTCGATGGTGCCGTCCAGAACCCGCAGGTCGTATGGCTCGTAGGTCACGTGGCGGTACTTCTCCACGTCCAGCTTCACGCCGGTCCAATCGGAGTGGATCTCGCCGTTCTGCTTGATGAGGATATCGTACAGAATGTCGTAGGTGATGCCGTCGTCGCCAGTCTCCACGATGGTGGAATAGGGAAGGGTCTTGTGGTAGGTCATGTGAAGGCCCTTATACTCGAAGTGGAAGCCGTTGCGCATCCGGCAGCCGTCCAGCCCCTTGTAGGTGAACTGCTTCTTCAGATCCTGAAGGATCTTGTCGTGTTCCTCTTCATAGAGGTTCTCCGGAGTGGTCTCGGTGTAGTCGTAGCGGAACTGGATGGGGATGCGGTAGGGCAGGAAGCGCTCCACGTAATCCGTCAGCTTCTGGGCGGGGTAGTTCTTATACAGCACGCAGTTGATGCGAGTGGGGCAGGCGATGCGGCCCACTACCTCGTCCGGGGATTCCTCCACGTACTTCACCAAATGGCGGGAGATGTTGATGCAGGTGATCTTGTCCCGGTTGCGCTTCGTGAAGGCGATCATCTCGTCGGCGGAGTATTTCTGCTGCACGGGGAAGGTGGTGTTGATAAAAATTCTGTGGGTGTTGGGAATGGCGTCCAGCATCTTCTGGAGGGATCCCAGATCTGCCAAGGGCTCGCCGCCGGTAAAGACGAAGTCACAGCGGGGCGTGATCTCATCCATGGTGTGGATGCTGCGGAGAATGGCATCCAGACTGAAGCCGGAGCAGTCGGCATACTCCTTTTTGTTGATGCAGAAGGGGCAGTGATTGTTGCAGTCGTAGGGAACAAAGACGGTGACGGTAGCGCCGCCTTCCCGTGTCTTATAGGGATTGCTCATATTGTTCAAGCCAGCCTCTCAAAATAAGTCGTTCTCGATTAGTCTATACCAAATGGCACAAAAAAGCAAGAAATATCTGCAAAAATAGACTGTTTACTTATTAACAATACTGGAAGCGGAGGGAAATATCGGAGACTTTGGCAATATGAAGAAAATAAAGAGATGTGAGCGGAGGAGATGTCATGCTGCGGCGTGATGGATTTCGGGCATGGTGATGTACATTCACCTATGTGTTATATGATCTGGATTTTGCGGAATATCCTTGTGAAAAATGTTGACTTCGCACAATTTGTGCGTTATTGTAAAGATAAAGAGGAAAAACAGAGCCGGAGAAGGGAGCTGACAATGTGGAAAAAACACAAGCACCTGTTCCTGTTTCCTGCGGCGGTGCTGGGCATACTTGCCGTGTGCTGGATGTCAGGAAGGGTGAGCGAGTTTAACAAGTGGTATCTCATCATCGCCGGGACGGTGGGACTATACTGCTGGGTGTCGGAGCTTGTGGAGCTCCTGCGGGAGCGGAAGAAGGAGAAGGAAGAGCCGTAAGGGCCGAGGAACCGATCCTGTAAGCTTCAGAACGGGCGGAAGGGGAACGTTCCCCTTCCGCTTTTTCATTTTGTGGCTTGTAAAAAACGGCGTTTTGTGATATGGTAGGGTAAAAGAATTTGCGGGGGGATCACGGATGAGCACCAGCTTTAAGACCAGTATGTTCGGCGGCTTTGACCGCAGCGATGTGATTGCATACATTGAGAAGACCGGCCGGGAACACGAGGAGCGTGTGGCGGCACTGGAGGCGGAGAACGAGACCCTCCGGAAGGAGAACCAGACGCTGGAGAATACCCAGCGGGTGACACAGGCGCAGCTGCTGAAGATGCGGGACAACGAGGAGACCTGCCGCCGTCTGCGCCGGCAGCTGGCGGATGCGGAGGCCCGGAATCAGGAGCTGGAGCAGCGCTGCGCTCAGCTGAAGGTACAGGCGGATGAATACGAGTCTCTGAAGGACCATGTGGCCCAGATCGAGATCAGCGCCCACCGCCGCACGGAGCAGTTCCGGGAGGAAGCCGTGACCCGGCTGCGGCAGCTGGCGGCCCGGCAGCGGGAGTGGTGCCGCACGGCGCAGTCGGACTATGAGCAGATGAATTGCCAGCTGCTGGAGCGCTTACAGCAGGCAGAGCAGACGCTTCGCCAGCCGGATATGAGCAGCTTCCGGCGGATGGAGGAGGGCCTGACGGCGTTGGAAAAGGGCTTGACGGCGCCGGAGAAAGCCGGGGAATAAGACAGATGGGGAGCATTCGGCGGGATGCTCCTCTTTTTGTGGAAAATAGCGATTGACAGACAGTGTTCGGCATGATAAGATGACGCTACAATCCAAGGGGCGCTGGTGCAAGCCGGCTGAGATGAGACGTATCGCCGTCCGGTCCCTCGAACCTGATCCGGGTAATGCCGGCGTAGGAATGCGATCATAGGGATTTCATGTTCCGCATTGCGACGCCTGCATGGCTCGCCATGCGGGAATTTTTTTAGGAGGAGATCCGAACACATGAAAAACAATAAGACCCGTACCCTCTGTGAGGCCGCCATTTTTATCGCTATGGCGGAGATTTTGAGTTTTATCAAGCTCTATGAGTTCCCCAACGGCGGCTCTGTCACGCTGGAGATGTTGCCTATCATCCTGTTCGCCGTCCGGTATGGCTGCGGCTGGGGGGCGCCGGCGCCGGCTTCGTATTCGGCACCGTGACCTATCTCATCGGCAACAAGTTCTCCATCGACTGGACCACCATCATCTGCGACTACTTCCTGGCCTTCACGGCGCTGGGCTTTGGCGCAGGCCTGCTGGCCCGCCGGAAGTGGAGCGTGTTCTATGGCACCGTCATCGGCGGCGTGCTGCGTTTTTTGGCCCACTACATCATCGGCGCCGTGGTGTGGGGTAAGTATATGCCCGATGAGTTCTTCGGCATGACCATGACCAGCCCGTGGTTCTACTCCCTGCTCTATAACGGGAGCTATATGCTCCCCAGCATCATCCTGTGCCTGGTGGTCTTTGCGGCGCTGTACAAGCCCCTGAAGAAGTATTTCACGGCGGAGGATCTGAAGCTGGCTCAGTGATGACCGGATGACAGCTTTCCGGGGCCGGGGAGACCCGGCTCCGGAAAAACTTTCAGGAGATTTGAAAAAAGTGTTGACAAAACACAGGAAGCGTGTATAATATAGCTTGTTCGTCAGAACACAGCGGGATTGTGTAAAGGTAGCACAGCGGACTCTGACTCCGTATGTGAGGGTTCGAATCCTTCTCCCGCTGCCACTGAGAAGTCTGAAACCGTAAGGTTTCGGACTTCTTTTTTTCTGTTTGACCCTTTATCTGACCCTTTAACCGTTTTGCAGCTTCTTCCCACAGATGGTGTGCTGCATATAGGCTTCCATTCGATTTGCACTGTCCTGTTTCAGCAGCAGTGAAAAAAGGGCAAGGGAAAAGTTCCTCAACGCTTTTCCCTTGCCCTTTTGCATCTGTCATGGTATACAGCTTAGCACCGGTTATTTGAGTGGCTCCTCGCCGCGGTGCAGATCATTCCAATCGCTGACGAATTCGTCGGGGATCCAGTCGATATCGTCATTTTCGGGATGCGTGATGAGGCCGTCGGCTGCGGCAGCGATGGCGGCGGCTTCGCTGCGGGGAAGGGAAGAGAGATACCTGACGCGGATGTCGCTGACGAAATCCCAGTAGGCGGCGCGGGCAAAGGCGTCGATATTCGCGGCTTTGATGCCGAGAAGGCCGACGAGAGGCTCCTGCTCGTGGGCGTCGTACCGGTCCTGAATCGTCTCGAAAATATCGTCCGCGTCGCCGCCGTACTTGGTCAGAAGAGAAATGAGGTTCGTTTCGGGAAAAAGCTCCTGAAAGCGCGCGGAAACGGAAGTGGCAGCCATAATTGTTCTCCTTGCAAGATCATTTTGTTGCCTATAGTGTCACACAACGGGGCGTAAAAGTCAACATGGATGAAATCACTTACTGCGCGGGCTGCGATTCTGGTCATGCGGCGGTTGACAGTGCTGGTCAACTCGTGCTATGATACAAAAACCAACAATCATACTATGTTTGTGGATGCGAAAGGTGTAACGCAGACATTTTCCCAACGTCAGGCGAAGGATCGGCGAGAGCCGATAAGAATAGCTTGACGATCAATCTGCTTGAATTTTTCAAAATCGGGGAGAGAGTATGCTCAATCAGTTTTCAAGAACGCAGCTGCTTTTAAAAAGAGGTATTTGCCGCAGCATGCGGCAAATACCTCTTTTTATTATTTTGATTTGAAATTCAACGGAGTGACAGCGTTACGACAGCTCGTCCCCGTCCAGCAGGGCCTCTTTCAGCGTGCGCCAGCCGAGCACCGCGCATTTGACGCGCGCGGGCATATGGGCGATATCACGGAGAGCCGAGGCCTCTTCCAGGCTGTCGATCTCGTCTTCCGACGCCTCGCCCTGGATCATTTTCAGGAAGATCTCACCCATTTTCAGCGCGTCTTCCTTCTTTTTGCCGACGATCATGCCGAGCATGATGTCCGCCGACGCCTGCGAGACGGCGCAGCCGTCGCCGACGAACGCGCCGTCCGCGATCACATCGCCGTCAAGCTTCAGCTTGAGGAAGATGTCGTCGCCGCAGCTCGGGTTGACGCCCTCGAGCACGATGTCGGCGTCCGGCAGGTCGTGCTTGAACTCCGGATGCAGGTTGTGCTCGGTGAGAATTTCATTGTAAAAGCTTCTATTTTCCATAACCCATTCGCTCCCTTAGCGTGGAAATGCTGTCGAGCAGCCGGTCGACCTCGGATTCCGTGTTATAAAACGCGAGGCTTGCCCGCGCGGTGGACGGATGCTTCAAATAGGCCAGAAGCGGCTGCGCGCAGTGATGGCCTGCGCGGATGGCGACGCCGTCGCTCGCGAGGATCTCACTGATGTCGTGCGGGTGAACATCGTCCACCGTAAAGGTGATGATGCCGCAATGCTCCTCGGGCTTTTCCGAGCCCAGCACGTGGACGTGCGGCATCTCGCCGATCGCGTCCATCGCGCGGCGTGTCAGCGCGACCTCTTGCTGATGCATCGCTGTAAAGCCGATGTTCTTGACATAGTCAATGGCCGCATGCAGGCCCACGGCGTCTGCCGCGTTGACCGTGCCGGCCTCGAACTTGTGCGGGAGCTCGGCGAAGACCGCACCATCGCGGGTGACAGATTCAATCATCTCGCCGCCGGTGAGGAACGGCGGCATGGCGTTCAGCAATTCTTCACGTCCGTAGAGAACGCCGATGCCCATGGGGCCGTAGACCTTGTGGCCGGAGAAGGCGAAGAAATCCGCGTCCAGCGCCTGCACGTCCACCGGAATGTGCGGCGTGCTCTGCGCGCCGTCGACGACCAGCACCGCGCCGGCGCGGTGCACCAGCGCCGCGAGCTCGCGGATGGGATTCACGCGGCCTAAGACGTTCGAAACGTGTGTGCAGGCGACGATCTTCGTTTTCGGCGTGATGAGGGCTTCGACCTTATTTAAGTCCAGCGTGCCGTCCATTTCGCATTCCATAAATTTGAGCGACGCGCCGGTCTGGCGGCAAACCATCTGCCAGGGGAGAAGGTTGCTGTGGTGCTCCATGATGGAGACGAGCACCTCGTCCCCGGCCTTCACGTGGGAGAGACCGTAGCTGTAAGCCACTAAATTGATGCTCTCGGTGGTGTTGCGGGTAAAGATGATCTCGCGGCTGCTCTTCGCGTTCAGAAAGGACCGAACGGCCTCACGCGCGTTTTCGTAGGCCTCCGTCGCGGCGATGCTCAGGGGATAGAGGCCGCGCAAGGGGTTGGCGTTCTTACTTTTATAAAACTCCGTTACAGCGTCCAGCACACACTGCGGGCGCTGCGCCGTCGCGGCGTTGTCCAGATACGCAACATCCTGACTCTTGAGCAGGGGGAAGTCGTCCCGATATGCATGCGCCATCTTACAGCACCTCCTCAAGCTCGGAGAGGATCGCGGCCTGCAGCACTTCATCATCCACCGTGCGCGCAAAGCGCTCGATGGCGGCGCGGGCCAGGATGTTTTCGGCCTGAGCGCGGGAGATGCCGCGGCTTTCAAAGTAAAACAGCGTCTCGTCATCGAGCTCACCGATAGTCGCGCCGTGGTTGCCGACGACGTTTTCCTCGGCGCACAGGATCAGCGGCACCGTCTTGTTGACGACGCCGTCGCCCAGCATCAAAACCGTCTCCTGCTCGCTGCCGACGGAGCCCGCGGAGCCCTTCTTAAAGTCGATGGTCCCGCGGAAGATCTTCTGCGCGTCGTCCTTGAGCGCACCGGCGGCATTGATTTCGCTCGTGGTCTTCTGGCCCCAGTGGTTCACGACAAGGTTCATGTCCACGGTCTGCTGTTTCTGGCCCAGATACCCGATGCCCGCCGTGAAGCCCGCGCCATTGCCGTTCAACTCGAACTGGCCGTCGCTGTACACATCGCCGCGGCCCAGCAGGACCTGGATCAGCTCTATCTGACCGTTTTCGGCGCACTCGCCGCTCGTCTCCAGACGGAGCAGCGAGTCCTGTGCCGCATTCTGAATCTGCACGAGCCGCACCTTTGCGTCCTTTTCAACGTGGAGCGCCGTGCGCACGAGCAGGCCCTTTTCCGCTCTCAGCGTTTCAAACACCGTGACGGTCTGGCCCGCGGGCGCGTGGATGTCGACCGTCTTCTCGCCGCGCTCGCCAGAGCCAGTGATCTCAAGCCGCTCGGTCTGACCGGCGGCGGTGATTTTCTCTTCGCCCAAATCGTCGGCCTGCCCCCAGGCGATGGCCGTTTCGTTCACACCCAGCCGGTTCCAGGTGCGAGTCGGGAGCCGGTTGATCAAAATCGTATCGTTCATATCCAAACTCCTTTCAGCCAATGCTGCCCTTCATCTCGAGCCGGATGAGGTTGTTCATTTCCACCGCGTACTCCACCGGCAGCTCCTTGGAGACATTGTCGGCAAAGCCGCTGACGATCATCGCGCGCGCGTCTTCCTCGCTCATGCCGCGGCTCATCAGATAAAAGACGGCTTCGTTGCTGATCGCGCCGATCTTGGCCTCATGGCCGATGGCCGCGTCCTTCGTGCGGATGTCCATTGCGGGGATGGTGTCGGAACGGGACTCGGAGTCCAGCATCAGCGACTGGCACGACACGGCGGACTTGGCGCCCTTGGCGCCCTTTTCCACGACAACGCTTGAGCGGAATGTGCTGATGCCGCCGCTCTTGCTGATCGAGCGCGTGTTCATATAGGAGCTCGTATTTTTGCCCACATGGACGACCTTTGCGCCGGTATCGAGGTTCTGCCCCGCACCGGCGAACGTAACGCCGGTGAACTCCATGCGGGAATTGTCACCCTTTAAGATGCTCATGGGGTACAGGCAGCCAACATGGGAGCCGAAGGAGCCGGAGATCCACTCGATCGTGCCGCCCTCTTCCACCAGAGCACGCTTGGTATTCAGGTTGTACATGTTCTTCGACCAGTTTTCGATCGTCGAGTAGCGGAGTTTGGCCCCCTTCTTGACGTACAGCTCCACGCAGCCAGCGTGGAGGTTTGCCACGTTGTACTTCGGCGCGGAGCAGCCCTCAATGAAGTGCAGGCTCGCGCCCTCGTCCACGATGATGAGCGTGTGCTCAAACTGGCCGGCGCCCTTGGCATTCAGGCGGAAGTAGGACTGCAGGGGAATGGAGAGGTGTACGCCCTTGGGCACGTACACGAACGAGCCGCCGGACCACACCGCGCCGTGGAGCGCCGCGAACTTGTGATCGTGGGGTGTCACGAGCTTCATGAAGTACTTGCGCACCATGTCGGCATATTCGCCCTTTATGGCGCTCTCCATATCAGTGTAAACCACGCCCTCGGCCGCCACGGAATCCTTGACGTTGTGATAGACAAGCTCGGAGTCGTACTGCGCACCCACACCGGCGAGGGATTTTCTCTCCGCCTGCGGGATGCCAAGGCGCTCGAAGGTCTCCTTGATGTCCTCCGGCACGTCCTTCCAGTCGTTGCGCATCTTGGTGTTCGGGCGAACGTAGGTCGCGATATGATCCATATCAAGGCCCTCAATCGACGGGCCCCAGTTGGGGATCTTCATTTCATTGTAGATCTGGAGGGATTCGAGCCGGAACTGCTGCATCCACACGGGATCGTCCTTCTCCTTGGAGAGCTTTTCGACGATCTCCGGCGTCAGGCCGGATTCCATTCGGTACGCGTCGTTTTCCGCGTCCCGAATGTCGTAGACACTGCGGTCCACATCCTCCACGTAGGTTTTTTCTTTCAAATCTGCCATGTCAAGAGCCTCCCGATTCAGTCTTCCTTCAGGCTGCTGAATCCCTTTTCGTTGATCTCATCCACCAGTTCGGCGCCGCCGTTGCGGACGATGACGCCCTCTTCCATCACGTGGGCCGCGTCCACATGGAGCGCTTCCAGAATGCGCGTGGAGTGGGTGATGATGAGAAGCGAGCCGTGCGTCCGCTCGCGGAACAGGCGCACGCCCTCGCTGACGGTGCGGACTGCGTCGACGTCGAGGCCAGAGTCGGTCTCATCGAGAATCGCGAGCTTGGGCTCGAGCATGAGCATCTGCAAAATTTCGGCCTTTTTCTTCTCGCCGCCGGAGAAGCCCACGTTCAGATCACGTTCGGCATAGCTCTCGTCCATGTTCAAAAGGCCCATGGTCTCTTTGAGCTTTTTCTTGAAGTCCCACAGGCGCAGGCGGTCGCCGGTCTTCTGCTCGAGCGCGCTGCGGATGAACGCGCTCAGCGTTACGCCGGGGACCTCCAGCGGGTTCTGGAAGGACAGGAAAATGCCCTTTTTCGCGCGCTCGTTGACGGGGAGCTCCGTGATGTCCTCGCCGTTAAAAATGATCGAACCGCCGGTTACGCTGTAGGCCGGATTGCCGGTAATGGCATAGCCCAGCGTCGACTTGCCGGTGCCGTTGGGGCCCATCAGCACATGGGTCTCATCCTGTCCCACGGTCAGATCCACACCGTGGAGAATTTCTTTTTCCTCGACCCGCACGTGCAGGTTCTGAATCTCTAAAAGTGCCTTACTCATATTGAACCACCTTATCTTCTTTCCGTGCCGTTCAGGACGGCCGGTGTATTTTCATTGACTCGCATGAATTGCGCCAGCGTATGATTGTCGACATAGCTGTTGATCTGGTCTTCCAGCCCCTGCCAGAAAAGCCGCGCGTCGCAGTCGCAGGAAGCGCCGCAGCCGGAGCCGTCCTCAGACTGGCACGCGATCGGCGACAGATTTCCCTCCACCGCCCGCAGAATTTCACCTACGGGGTAATCCTCGGGGGAGCGGGTCAGACGGTAGCCGCCCGCTTTGCCCACGGCGCTCTCGACCAAGTTCGCACGGCTCAGCGCGGCCATGATGGTCTCCAAGTACTTTTTAGAGAGCTGCTGGCGCTGCGCGACATCGCTCAGGCGATGCCATTTGCTGCCTCCGTGCTCGGCCATATCCAGCATGACCCGCAAAGCGTAGCGCCCTTTTGTTGAGATCATCATGCGGCATGCCTCCTTGCTCATAATTGCCTACCTTGCAGATAGGAATTTTAACGCTTAATTCCTACTGTGTCAATAGGTGTTTACAAAAAATTTGATTTATGATGATAAAAAGCACTGTGCAGCTGTGACAAATGTCTGCCGCGCAGCGCTTGGACGAGGTCTTCGGCCTGCCGGAGGGCTCGGAGGTGTATGTGCTGAATGACTTTAAGTCCTCTGCCTATGACGCGGTGCGCCTTTTTGAAACGTTGGGCCTCAACCAGTTCCGCTATATCCCGTTTTACCCCGGTGCGAAGGATGAAGGTGTTGCGCGCCCGCTTATCACGTTTGGCGAATACGATGATCAATGTCACTATTTGCCGCGGTGCATTGAAAAGGAGAATTTCTACAATGAAAGTTGAAATGATTTATCTATCCCAGGAGGACGTGATCCGCTGCGGCGGCATGTCGATGGACAAGGCTATCGACGATCTGGAAGAGGTCTTCCGCCTTTATGACAAGGGTGACTATATTCTGCCCGGCAAGATCGTGATGAAGCGCCCTGAGCCCAACGCTGAAGAGACGACGGGACGCATCAACGCCATGCCCGGCTACATCGGCGGACGGTTCAACATGCCCGGGATCAAGTGGGATCGGCAGCGGTCCGCAGAATCCGTTCAAGTACGGCCTGCCGCGCGGCTCGGCCGTGATCGCGCTGAACGATCCCGAGACCAAGGTACCCATTGCCATCATGGACGGCACACTCATCAGTACGATCCGCACCGGCGCAGTAACGGGCGTTTGCGCCAAGTATATGGCGCCCTCGCGCTCGAAGACCGTCGGCCTTTTCGGCGCGGGCCCGCAGTGCAAGACGCAGCTGATGGCGCTCAAGGCGTCGCTGCCGCAGCTGGAAAAGGCGTATGTCTATGACCTTTCCCGAGAGAGCGGAAAAATTTGCGGCGGAGATGTCGCAAAAGCTGAACATGGACGTGCAGGCGGCGAGCGACCGCCTCGCCGCGATCGAAAGCGGCGACATCCTTGTGACCGCGACGACCGCGACCGAGCCGATCATCCACGGCGCGGAGATCAAAAAGGGCGTTTACGTTGCTCACCTTGGCGACAACGAGGTCGACGAGGAGCTGATCCTGCGCGCGGACAAGGTCGTCATCGACGATTGGCAGACCGACAAGCACCGCATGGGCGACACGATGGCCTACATGTTCCGCGACGGCAAGATCGACGATTCCCGCATCGACGCGAGCGTCTCCGACCTGGTGGCGGGGCGGAAGTCCGGCCGCGACAACGACGACCAGCTCACCTACACCTGCAACGTCGGCCTCGGCCTTTACGACGTGGCGATCGCCGCGCGCGTCAACCAGTATGCCAAGGAAAACGGCATCGGCCAGAAGCTCAAGCTCTGGGACGAGCCCATCATGGTGTGATCGATCCAAACTTGATAGGTACGACCTCTCTTTACCAACCTTTTGGACAGGTCCGCTTTTTGGCGGGCCTGTCCACATTTTTTCGCGGCAGAGCAGCAGGGGAGATGCACCTGCAAGGGACTTTTGCCTTTACAGAGGACGATTCCGTGAATATAATGGATGCAGATAAAATTTGGCGGTGCTGCGAAAAAGCGGCGCTGCGGTGAAATCGACAGGAAACGGAGATGTAATTATGCCCTGCACCACTGTACTGGCCGGTAAGCTGGCGACGAATGACCGCTCGACGATGATCGCCCGTACGGACGACGGTCATTTTGACGAGAAAAAGCTGATCGTGGTCGAGCCCGACCAGCAGCCGAAGATTTATAAAAGCGTAGAGTCCCACGTGGAGATCACACTGCCGGAGAACCCCATGCGCTACACGTCCTGCCCGAGCGTGGACCCGAAGCACGGCATTTGGGCCGCGACCGGCATCAACGCCGCGAACGTCGGCATGACGGCGACGGAAACCACGACCTCGAACCCGCGCGTGCTCGCGGCCGACCCGATGGTCGAGCTGCGCGAGGCGAAGGATGGGGAAGAGGAGCGCTGCGGCGGCATCGGCGAGGAGGACATCGTTGTCCTCGTCCTGCCCTACATCCGCTCCGCGCGCGAGGGCGTGCTGCGCCTCGGTGCGCTTCTGGAGCAATACGGCACCTATGAGTCGAACGGCATCGCCTTCAACGACGAAAACGAGGTCTGGTGGCTCGAGACCATCGGCGGGCCCCACTGGATCGCGAAGAAAATTCCCGAGGATCGCGTCATCATCAACCCGAACCAGTTCGGTATGGACTCGTTCGACCTTGAGGACGCCTTCGGTGCCCGGGAATCGCATCTCTGCTCGGCAGACCTCAGAGAATTCATCTCGGAAAACCATCTGGATCTGAATCAGGATGGCAAGTTCAACCCGCGGGATATCTTCGGCTCGCACCGCGACATGGACCACATCTACAACACGCCGCGCGCGTGGTTCATGGGCCGCTGCCTTGCACCGCACACCTACCGCTGGGACGGCGAAAACGCGGACTTCACGCCCGAAAGTGATGACATTCCGTGGTCCTACGTTCCCGAGCGCAAGGTTGCCGCGGAGGATATCCAATACCTGCTCTCGTCCCACTATCAGGGTACACCCTACGATCCCTATGCGGGCCATGCGGAAAAAGGCGGCATTTACCGTCCTATCGGCATCAACCGCACGGGCGTGACGACGATCTGTCAAATTAGAAGCGACGTCCCCGATGCCATTAAGGGTATCGAGTGGGTGTGCTTCGGCTCCACGACATTTTCCGCGTGGCTGCCGGTGTACACAAATGTCCCGCAGATGCCGGACTATTTGAGCAATGTGACGCTCGACGCCGAGACCGACAATCTCTACTGGGTCAGCCGCTTTGTCGGCGCGCTGGCCGACAAGTGCTACGGTTCGTGCATCCAGAATGTCTGGGGCTATCAGGACACGGTGAATATCCGCGGCAGACAGATCGTCCTTAAATACGACAGGCTGATGCGCGAGAGCGGCGACTTCACGCTCGCCGCGCAGGCGAACGACGAGCTCTGCGCGATGGCGAAAGAGGAGAGCACGCAGATTCTCAACAAGGTCCTGCGCACTGCCAGTGAGCAAATGAAAAACGGCTTCAGCTTTGCTGATACCTGCGTCAACAAGTGAATAAAAAGCGGCTCTCTCCCAAGCGGGAGAGAGCCGCTTTTTTGTTATCCTTTTTCAATTTGACCCAGCCAAAACGAGAAAGGACGACAATCATGGAAGAAAAAAGAATCGTAAAGCCCTGGCAGGCAGGGCTGATGCTGCTCGTCGGCACGTGGATGGCGAGCGGCACGGTGCCGGTCATGATCTACTACGGCATGAAGGTGTTGACGCCGGGGCTGTTTCTGCCGGTCGTC
>ENA-OPDH01002048-OPDH01002048.1-human-gut-metagenome-genome-assembly--contig:-NODE-2048-length-13653-cov-3.200176_pt1 | contig 13653 bp, 10 predicted proteins | sample MGYA00241260_ERZ501500 | MGnify/ENA primary metagenome ERZ501500 (study PRJEB25962, sample SAMEA2042519) | human gut metagenome | biome: human gut; feature: human-associated habitat; material: faeces...
AGCCTCTCGCGCGAAGAAACGCTCTCGCGCCTGCCGGGCGTCAAGGCCGAAGGCCTCATGGGCGGCGTGCAGTTCTATGACGGGCAGTTCGACGACGCCCGCCTGACGGTCGCGCTCATGCGCACGGCCTACAACCTCGGCGCCACGCCCCTCAACTACATGCCCGTGGTCGGGATCGAGCGCAAGGGCGGCTGGATTCAGTCCGTCACGGCGCAGGACAAGGAAACGGGCGAGGAATTCCGCATCCGCACGAAGATGGTCTTCAACGCCGCGGGCGCCTGGGTTGATCCGATCCGCCGCATGGTCGATCCCGACGCTTCGACGCTCGTTCGCGTCTCGCGCGGTTCGCACATCCTTCTGGACAAGAGCTTCATGCCCGGCGACACGGGCATGCTCATCCCGAAGACCCGCGACGGCCGCGTTCTCTTTGCGATTCCCTGGCACGAAATGCTCCTCGTCGGCACGACGGACGTCGAACAGCGCGAAGCGGAATTCGATCCGAAGGTGAGCGAAGAGGAAGTGAACTTCATGATCGAAACCGCGTCGGGTTATCTTGAAAAGCCCATCACGCGCGCCGACGTGAAGGCGACCTTCGCCGGTCTGCGTCCGCTCTTCAATCCGCAGGCGACGGGTTCCGCCGGCTCCACCGCCAAGGTTTCGCGCGAACACGCCGTGATTCCGGAATACGGCAACATGATCACCGTGACGGGCGGCAAGTGGACGGCCTACCGCAAGATGGCCGAGCACGCCATGCTTGAAGCCACGCAGCGCCACCTCATTCCGGCGCGTCTCTGCGTCACGAAGGATCTGCCGATCTTCGCCGACCAGGTCTGGGACCAGGCCGCGCTCGAAGTGGCCGCGGAAAAGAGCGAGGAAGCCGACGCCAAGGTGGTCGAATACGCCCGCTACAGCCGCGAATACGAAGGCGCCCGCACGGCCGAGGACGTTCTCTTCCGCCGTCTGCGTCTCGGCCAGATGAACGCCGAACGCACCGAAGCGCTCCTGCCGAAGGTCCGTGCGGTCTTTGAGGAAGCCTCCGAACCCGCCGGGGAAGCCGAAGAAGCGGTCGAACCCGCGCCCGTTGAGGCCGCCACGGAAAATACGGAAGAAACGCAGGCCTGAACCGCCTCCCTTTTCGTATAATCATCGCCGCCCGGAACCCCAGACATCGGAGTTTCGGGCGGTTTTGTTTCATTAGGACGGAAAAGCTATGGAATACGGTTTTTGGGGCGCCCTGATGCTGATGGTGCTGATGGCGGACCCGCTCGGCAACATTCCCATCACGATCGCCTGCATGAAGAACGTTCCCAATCACCGCCGCGTGCGGGTGATCTTTCGGGAGTGCGTAATTGCCATGGTGACGCTTCTGCTCGCCATGTTCTTCGGTCACGCCTTCATGACGGCGCTCGGTCTCTCGGACGCGGCGCTCACGATCGGCGGTTCCGTGATCGTCATGCTCATGGCCATCCGCATGGTTTTTCCCTCGAAGGAAGGGGTCTTCGGGGAAACGCCCGACGGCGAACCCTTCATCGTGCCGCTCGCGATTCCGGCCATCGCGGGTCCCTCCACCATCGCGACCATCATGATGATCGCCGCCACCGATCCGAGCCGCACGCTCGAGTGGGGCGCGATCGTCGTCATCACGGCCTTCGTCTCCTTCGTGGTGCTCGCTTCGGCCGACTGGCTGCAGCAAAAGCTCGGCGAGAAGGTGACCATGGCCGTCGAACGCCTCACGGGGCTTCTCCTCGCGATGATGGCCACGCAGATGTTCCTCTCGGGCACCGCCAAGTACGTCGAGGGACTCATCGGCTGACGGACGCGCGCGAAGCATAAAAAAGATTCGGGATTTCTTTGACAGTCCCCGGAAGAATCGAATAAAATCGCTCCCCTAGCTTTGTCGGGCGGATTGCTTACCCCATCGATTTTCCACTGGCACCGCCACGGCGATGAAGCTGGACGCAACGTATACGGCGGATCGCCGCCTCCCCCGAATGCGGAGGGCGGACGGATCTGCTTTCTTTTTGAATTCCTTTCGACCATCGGGGCGTTGTCAAGGCGGCGCCATCCGCTGCCGCGATGTTCGAAACACACTTTTTGTAGGTGAACGCAATGAAGACCTTCTCGGCCAAGCCGCTTGAGGTTAAGCGCGACTGGTTCGTGGTCGATGCCAGTGATAAGGTGCTCGGCCGTCTTGCCAGCGAAATCGCTCTGCGCCTCCGTGGCAAGCACAAGCCCGAATTCACGCCCCACGTCGACACGGGCGACTTTATCGTCGTCATCAACGCCGACAAGTTGAAGCTCTCCGCTGAAAAGGCGGGCAAGAAGACGTACTACCGTCACACGGGCTATCCCGGCGGTATCTACGAAACGACCTTCAAGGAAATGCAGGCGAAGCATCCGGGCCGCGCGCTCGAAATCGCCGTCAAGGGCATGCTCCCGAAGGGACCGCTCGGCTACGCCATGATCAAGAAGCTCAAGATCTACGCCGGTGCCGAACACCCGCATTCCGCTCAGCAACCCCAGGTCCTCGACCTCTAAGAAAAGGCTTGAAAGATGATCGGCATTTACAACTACGGCACGGGCCGTCGCAAGAGCTCGGTTGCCCGCGTCTTCATGAAGCGCGGCACGGGCAAGATCGTTATCAACGGTCGTCCCTTGGAACAGTACTTCAACCGTGAAACGGGCCGCATGGTCGTCATGCAGCCGCTCGAACTCACGGAAAACACCGAAACGTTCGACATCACCGTCAACGTCAGCGGTGGCGGTGAATCCGGCCAGGCCGGCGCCGTCCGTCACGGCATCACCCGCGCCCTCATCGACTACGATGAAGGCCTCAAGTCCGTCCTCTCGAACGCCGGCCTCGTGACGCGTGACGCCCGCGAAGTCGAACGTAAGAAGGTTGGTCTTCGCAAGGCCCGCCGCGCCAAGCAGTTCAGCAAGCGCTAATCGTTCATTCGCAAGCGTTTTGCCTCGGTATACTTTTGCAAACTTTGGTTTGCGAAGAAAGCCGGGGCAAGAAGCGAAAAAACCGTCTCCCTTTCCCGGGCGGCGGTTTTTTTATGCTCGTTGCCGGAAGGTTTTCTTTTTGCCAAAGACATCACAACAAAAGAGTCTTCGGGGAGCTTTCGACATGCAAGAAAAGAACATCAAGGCCGGTATTGTGGGAGGAACAGGCTACACCGGGGTGGAGCTGTTGCGTTTGCTGAGTCGCCATCCCAATGTTAAGGTTTGCGCCATCACGTCGCGCAAGGATGCGGGAACCAAGGTGACGGACATGTATCCGTCGCTTCGGGGTTTTATGGACGATCTGGTCTTTACGACACCCGAAGAAGCCGAACTCACAGCTTGCGATGTGGTGTTTTTTGCAACGCCGCACGGAGTGGCAATGAGCATGGCACGTGAGTTGACCGCTGCCGGCGTCAAGATCGTTGATCTTGCGGCTGACTTCCGCTTGCGTGATACGGACGAATTCAAGACCTGGTACAAGCTTGATCATGCTTGTCCGGATCTGCTGGAAGAATCGGTCTATGGTCAACCCGAGACCATGCGCGAGAAGATGAAGGATGCTCGAATTCTCGGCATGGCCGGCTGCTACCCGACGTCCATCGAATTGGGTTTGTTGCCCCTGATGGAATACGAAAAGGAGCATCCGGGAACGTTTGATTTGAAGACCATCATTGCCGACAGCAAGTCAGGAATTTCCGGCTCCGGCAAGAAGGCTGACGTGTCGATCATCACCGCCGAAATGTCGGATAACTTCCATGCTTATGGTCTCAAGGGGCATCGTCACACGCCCGAGATCGAGCAGCAGTTGAAGATCCTTGCCGGCACGGACGACCTGAAGCTCACGTTTGTGCCGCACCTGTTGCCGACCATTCGAGGGATTCATTCGACGATCTATATTCGCTTGAAGGATGCGTCGACCGAGATTGACCTTCAAAAACTTTATGAAGATCGCTTTGCCGACGAGTATTTTGTGGATGTGATGCCGGCCGGATCCACGCCTGAAACGCGAAGCGTGCGCGGCTCTAATTTCCTGCGCTTGGCGGTTCATCGACCGGGGAACGGTGATCTAATCATCGTGCTGGCGGTGGAAGACAATCTGGTTAAGGGCGCTGCGGGGCAGTCCGTGCAGGCGATGAACATTCTCTTCGGATTGGATGAAAAGACGGGACTGGATGCACCGGCGTTGGTGCCTTGAGTGACTGAAAAAATCTTCAGTACATTGAAGAATTTTGATATAAAAAATCTTCAGCCCAGTGAAGAATTTTTGCGGTCAACGATGCATGGCCATTCCAGATCGATGACGTAAATGTTTGCCGCAGGCGCATTGCAAAATTGCAAACAACAGCTGACACTGGTAAATCTCTAATGCATTTTTTCGAGGCTCTTCAAGGATTTTCCGTATAATCCGTAGGCTTTGCAGTGCACGCCGGCGGCGTCGCGCGAGAAGATTTTTAACGAGAAAACTTTAAAAGAGGTAAGAAGTGTTTTTCATTTCTGACGCAATGGCTCAAACCGCAGGTGCGGCCGCTGCCGGTGGTACCGGCGGTTTGCTGATGCAGATCATTCCGATCATTCTGATTTTTGTTGTGTTCTGGTTCTTCCTGATCCGTCCGCAGCAAAAGCGCCAGAAGGAACATCAGAAGATGTGCGAAGCGCTCACCAAGGGCGATGAAATCGTAACGATCGGCGGTTTGGCCGGCCGTATCGCCGAAGTGAGCGAACAGTATGTCGTGATCGAAATCAGCCGCGTTGAAGGCAATCCTGTGACGATCACGATGCAGCGCGGCGCCGTGCAGACGGTTTTGCCCCGCGGCACGCTCAAGTCGATCGACAAGTAAAAGCGGCTTTTATGCAGCGGGCGGGCTGTATCCGACAAAAAAAGGATATGGCTGACGCCCGCTTTGCCGTTTAGTTAATGCACCGCAATTGGTCAATGACCTGTTGCGGTTGTTGCGCAAAAAACGGAAGTGTTTGCACAATCACCTCGTTTTTTGCCGAAACAAAACTTTCCGCGGGAGAGTTTTGTAGGCTAAGAGGAAAATCCCTTTTGCCGATTTGATTTTCGCAACGAAAGGCAACTGTGACTGATCTTGAGGGCAATCGAAAGAAAGGATCACGGCATGGCCCGGAGTTTTTAGTATGAATCGATACGCTCTTTGGAAGTACATCGTCATCGGAGTGGTTTTGCTCATTGCGGCGCTGTACACCTTGCCGAATTTTTACGGTGAATCGCCTGCAGTGCAGGTGAGTTCCGGCAAGTCGACGGTGAAGATCGACGAGACGGTGCTTGCACGTGTGGAAAAGGCGCTTGCAGACGCGCAGTTAAAGCCTTACGGCGTTTTCTTCGAACGGGGTGCTCAGCAGAACACCGTTCGTGTGCGCTTTGATCCGACGGAAGCTGAAAAGCAGCTTCAGGCCCGCGAAGTGCTTGAACGCGCGCTTAATCCCGATCGCACGGATCCTTCCTACATCGTCGCGCCCAACCTGGTTCCCAACACCCCCGAGTGGCTGTTGAAGATCAATGCTCTGCCGATGTATCTCGGTCTTGACCTTCGCGGTGGTGTGCACTTCCTGTTGCAGGTCGATATGCATTCGGCCATTGAAAAGCGCGCCGAATCAACGGCAGCCGATCTGCGTACCCAATTCCGTGACAAGCGTATCCGCCATGCCGGTATCTCTCGTCAGGGCAATACCGTTGTGATTGCCTTTAACGACGAACAGGAACGCGCTCGTGCCAATGACCTTCTTCGTTCCACGCAGCCTGATCTGGTTGTGACGGAAGGTAATCGAGCCGGCAAGTTCATTCTCTCGGCGGAACTTTCGCAGAAGGCTATTCAAAACGTTCAGGAATATGCCTTAAAGCAGAACATCTCCACGCTGCATAACCGTATTAACGAATTGGGTGTGGCTGAGCCCGTGATTGCGCAACAGGGTGCTGACCGCATCGTGGTGCAGTTGCCCGGTGTTCAGGATACGGCCAAGGCTAAGGACATTCTGGGCCGTACCGCAACCCTGGAAGTGCGCATGGTCGACGATTCGCCTGAAGCACTGACGCAGATGGCTCAGGGGAATGTCCCCTTCGGCGATGAAAAATATTTTGACCGTGAAGGCCGCCCGATTCTTGGTGCTCACCGGGGGAAACTTGAATGACGCGCAGCCCGGTTTCGATTCTCAGACGCAGGAACCCACCGTTAACCTGACGCTTGACAACAAAGGCGCCCGCATCTTCCGTGATGTGACCCGTGACAATGTCGGCAAGCGCATGGCCATTATCCTTTTTGAAAAGGGTAAGGGCGAAGTGGTGACGGCGCCTGTCATTCGTCAGGAAATTGCGGGTGGTCGCGTGCAGATTTCCGGTCGTATGACGACGATTGAAGCGACGGACACCGCATTGCTCCTGCGTGCCGGTTCCTTGGCTGCTCCGATGGAAATCGTCGAAGAACGACTGATCGGCCCGTCCTTGGGTGCCGACAACATTGCTGCCGGTTTCCGCTCGACACTTTACGGTTTCGGTTTCGTTGCGGTCTTCATGATCCTCTATTACCAAGTCTTCGGTATCGTGACGGCCATCAGCCTGATGTGCAACGTGATGTGTCTGGTGGCACTGCTCTCCATGCTGCAGGCGACGTTGACGCTTCCCGGTATTGCCGCTATTGCACTGACGCTGGGTATGGCCGTTGACTCGAACGTGCTGATTAACGAACGTATTCGTGAAGAACTTCGAATAGGGCGAACGCCGCAGCTGGCCATCAGTGAAGGCTATGGCATGGCATTTGCGACGATTGTCGACTCCAACGTCACCAGTTTGATTGCCGGTATTGCCTTGCTGATCTTCGGTTCCGGCCCGGTGCGAGGCTTTGCTGTGGTGCACTGCTTGGGCATTATGACGTCGCTCTTTACCTCCGTGATTGTCTCGCGCAGCATGGTGAACTTCATCTATGGTCGCCAGAAGAAGTTGACGCGAGTGCATATCGGTCAGGTCTGGCGCCCGGATACGGCGCAGACGCAGTCGAAGTAAAGAATTAAGAGAGGAAAATCATGGAGTTTTTCCGAATTCACAAGACGATCCCGTTCATGCACTACTCGCATATTCTGAACGCGATCTCTTTGGTTTCATTCATTGTTGCCGTGTTCTGGATCTTTTATCACGGTCTGGCTCTGTCCATTGAGTTTACGGGCGGCACCCAGGTTGTTGTGCAGTATCCGGAGGCTGTTCAGACGGAACAGATCCGCGAACAGATCCAAAGCAAACTCGGTGTTGAAGCAGCCGTGCAGAACTACGGTACGGCTCGTGACATCATGATTCGTCTTCCAATGAAGGAGGGCGAAACGTCCGGTCAGATGGCCGGTGAACTCCTGAAGGCGCTTCAGGAAACCGCTCCCGGTGTCAAGATGCTCAATAACGAGTTCGTAGGTCCGCAGGTCGGTGAAGAGCTTGCGACAGACGGCTTGACAGCTCTGTTGCTCGTTGTGGCCGGCATCATCATTTACCTGTCGATGCGATTCGAGTGGAAGTTCGCTATCGCCGCCATCATCGCCAACTTGCACGACATCGTGATCGTGGTCGGTATCTTTGCCGTGATGAACTGGGAATTTTCGCTTCCGGTTCTGGCGGCAGTGTTGGCCGTGTTGGGTTACTCTGTTAACGAATCCGTGATTATTTTTGACCGTGTTCGTGAACACTTCCGTAAGATGCGTCGCACGGAAACGGTTGAGGTGATCAACTCGGCTATTACGGCGACGATTTCGCGTACGGTGATCACGCACGGTTCGACACTCGCGATGACGCTTGCGATGTTCTTCTTCGGTGGTCCGGCGCTTCATTACTTCGCGCTGGCCCTGACGATCGGTATTCTTCTCGGTGTTTACTCGTCTGTGTTCGTGGCAGCTGCCATTGCCATGTACCTCGGCGTGAAGCGAGAAGACCTCGTTAAGCCCATCAAGAAGGATGAAGTGCAGGAGATGGTGCCGTAAGGAAATTTAAGAATAGTGAAATATAATCAGGGGATGGGGTGCTAGCCCCATCCCCGTGTTTTTAGCTAAAAATTAAAACATAGTTGTTTCCATCCAGGCAATGACCGGCAGTGTTCGCGCACGTGTTCTAACCGTCCGAATCGGATTCGATTGTAGCTACGAACGTGAACGCACTTTGGCCATGAGCAGACAAGATGGGGAATTTGCCGCAAGAGCATACTTATTCCTTTTCTTGTGTTGCGCGCAGGTCAAACTGGGCTTGGAGGAGCACGTTTCCGGGTACTGTCGAAAGTACATGGAGCCGTGAAGGTTTCCTGCGCGGGTCCAGATCCTACGTCTCAGTCCTTGCCAGAGGACTGAGACGTTCTCCTATGCGCGGTTTAATAACAGCGACGAACTTGCCCTGTAAAAATAGAAGTTCGGTGCTACCCCCTTGGAGGGAATGGGTCGTTCCCATGGCTGTCTTTTTGTCCAATACGACCGTTGCGGTTATGGATGACCAGCTCGGTATTTTGGTTACGACTGATTGAGCGACCATGTGCAATTGCCTCTTTCTTCGTTTTGAAGATTCCTGTTCGCCGAGAGGCTCCATCTCTCTTTAGACTCCAGGCGTTATCTATGGGGGTGATCCTGTGTGTATCTACTTTTGGCATATACGTCTCCGGAATTATTGTTTGGAACAAAGTGTGATGGGGTGTTTCATCGTCCTAGTCCTATGAATTTAAGGCATATCGGAATTGCCAACTGCCGTTGGTAGAAACCTGCCGGTTAAGTTATAACAATGGAGACGCCGCCTATTTAACGTCTCTCAAAGATGCTGCAAGTGGTCTGTTTGCAGTCTCCTTTCCTCCTCCTTGCCTCTATCGGTTTTCCTGTCTTGATCTGAGTAGCCTGAACGAAACATGTCCCGATGTCGGCCTGGATATAATTAGCTTGTGTAGCAGATGTGACTGGCTATGCTTACACAAGGTAACTCTATTGCTCATTATAGCGATCATGCCGACATGTTTCAAAAACATGTCCCAAAATGGTCTAATGGTGTCCCAGTGCACAATGGTGAACTATGAATCTTCGTCTTCTCTTAGATCTAATCCGGTATCACTATCAACAAAATAGCGTTGAGTTTGATAGGGCGACTAGCGATATCGCAGATTTTTTTAGACGTACGGGCAGGAGTGATGTTGCAGATTACATTTTTGCTCAAATGTCGTCTCAGTCCGTGAGTCCACAGTCTGTCGCACTGTCAAGCACGGTTAAAAATGATGCTTACGAAGCATCTATGCGGTCCCGTGGGAATTGTGAGACACTAGGTGAGGTATTTTTAGAGGTAACTGTGAAGCCCGATCCTATTCCTCTTCCCCAAAATTTAAAAAACAGTGTCAATGGTATTCGACTAGCGATAGAGACAAGGCGGTTGTTGTCTAAATTTCTGTTTGTTGGAGCCCCAGGAACTGGGAAGACAGAAATTGTAAAACAATTGGCTTTTTCGTTGGGGCGAAAATTATATTCTGTTAACTTCAATCAGCTAATAGATAGCCGTATGGGGCAAACGGCAAAAAATATTGAAGATCTATTTAAAAAGATTTCAAATGTATCAATGCCTGAATCATGTTTGTTTCTTTTTGACGAGATAGATGGAATTGCTTTAACAAGAACGGATAATCATGATATTAGAGAAATGGGACGTGCGACAACAGCGTTCATTCGTGGCATGGATAGTTTGCACTCCAACATTATTATTTTTGCAACAACTAATTTAGGTGAAAGAATAGATACGGCGTTGCGAAGAAGATTTGATTTTACATTAAATTTCGATTGTTATAAGCATGGGGATTTGGTAAATTCGGCTCTTTATATTTTGTTTTCATATCTTTCAATTTCTGAAAAGACTGATATTTCTATGCGAATTGCGCGAAAGATATTTGAAGTATCGCATTTGGATATGCCTGGAATTTTAAAAAATAAAATAAGAACAGCTGTTGCATTTAGCGATCCATTTCAAGCATTTAGTTTTCTGGGTTCTCTTTATAGAGAGTTCCAAGGCAAGAATCCAGATGTAATAGAGCTAGCTAAACAAGGCTTTTCATTAAGAGAAATAGAGCTAATTGCAAATACTTCAAAGAGTCAAGTTAGTAGAATTATTAATAGAGGGCGGTATGAATTCGATAGTTGAATTGTTGGGGCGATTTGATTCAATGGCGAATGATGCAATTGGAGGACCATTGAATCTGCCAAGGGATAAGGTATTGTCCTGTGAAAAGCTAAAGAGTTTGTATAGACAATTAAAGAATATTTTGGAATATAGTGGGCAAGGGGCATTAATTAATGGTTTTCTCGTAATGGCTATATGTGAAAGGGTTATTCCTAAATCGAAACGTATTAAAAGATTGTTTTCGGCATCAAGCAAGCCGACATCAGATGATTGTATTAGAGGGGTTAAATTTATAGGGAAAAAACACAAGAAGCATGTTTTCATATACTTTCTAAAAAGCGAGGTATTGCTTGGGGCGATTAATAAACTAGAAAGACTTATTTGTGTTATATCTTGTTTTCCTAATGAACAAATTACAAAAGAGCAGTTAGAAAAAGTAGTAAGACCAAGCAAGGATGATGAGGGAAAGATTATTGAGTCAGTACGACTGACTAATTTTAATTTAAGTAAAACGGAATTCTGTCAGTTGGTTTGTGAGTTGGTGTTTGTTGACGAATTTAAAGAATATAGTGGAGAACATTTAAATTTGGCTCCGACAGAGCCGATGCTTGTACAATTGATCCAGACGGGAAGGCCCTTAACTGACATATTGAATGATATTGATGTCCATGTTAATCCTGTATCATATGATAGAGAGACTTTCTTTTTTGGTGTAAATGATCTTGAAAATTTGTTGAGGAATGCAGCATATCTTGTTAGTATGTCGGTGCCAGAAAAATATAGGTGCGATAAACTGACAGATTGTTTGTTGGCGGGGGCTGCACCTGATATACCTGATCCTAAAGATGAAGCTATTATAGGGGTTATAGATACTGCATTTGATGAGGTAAATTCATATTTCTCAAAATGGGTTACTTATGTAGATGAACTAGGTGTTCAACTAGACACGGATCCGGTAAAAAGGGCTGATGCTCTAGACCATGGCACGAAAGTAAGCTCTATTATTGTAGATGGTCCTGCATTAAACCCCGATCTAGATGATGGGTGTGGAAGGTTTCGTGTCCGTCATTTTAGACTCTTAAATGCCCCCGGAGAAGCCTCAAGTATTGTGACAATTATTAGAAAGTTGTCAACAATCATAGAAGATAATAGAGATATTCGAGTATGGAATTTTTCATTTGGTTCAAATGACCAAATTGATGATAACTATATGTCCGTTATCGGAGCCGAGCTTGATCGACTTCAGTATAAGTATGATGTTATTTTTGTAATTTCGGGATCTAATAAAATAGGAGTTAATGGAGACTATAAGATAGGAGCTCCTGCAGACTCCTTGAACTCAATAGTTGTCAATTCGGTAAATTCGAAAGGGGAAGCTGCGTCATATAGTAGAATTGGGCCAGCGTTATCATTTCATACTAAGCCGGACGTTTGTTATTATGGTGGGGATAATGAGAAAAAAATTATAGTTTGTGGGGCGAATGGTTTGGTGGGAGATCAAGGAACTTCATTTGCGGCAGCTTGGATTAGTAGAAAATTGGCATTTTTAATATGCTATATGAATTTATCGAGAGAGGTTGCCAAAGCGCTTATCATTGACTCTGCTGCAGGATGGGAATTCTCGGAGACTAATAAAAGTATCAAAGGCTTTGGTTTGGTCCCAATAAAAATCCAAGACATTATAAATTCATCTGATGATGAAATTCGGTTTGTCGTGTCAGGGATTTGTCAGGCCTATGATACATATACCTACCGATTGCCAATTCCAATTGTTGACTCAAAATATCCATACTATGCAAGGGCAACTTTGTGTTATTTTCCTGAGGGGGAAAGATGGCAAGGTGTTGACTACACTAAAACGGAATTGGATATTCATTTTGGAAGATTGCAAAAGAGAATTAAAAAAGATTCTAAAACAAAGCAGATCCGCTCGTGCATAGGAATTAAGTCGATTAATAATAATTCGCAAGGAGAAAAGTTGGAGGGGTTTCAATTAGAGGAAGAATCCAGATTATTGTACAGGAAATGGGATAATGTTAAAAGAATTGCAGAAACAATTAAAGACAGGCGATGTCCTAGAGAAATTTTAAATGAAGATAATCCTCAATGGGGTTTGAGTATACGAACGAAGGAGAGATTGAATACTTCACGTCAACATAATCTTAGATTTGGAGTGGTGGTTACTCTTAAAGAAATGTTTGGTAAAAATAGATTAAACGCTTTTATTAAAAACTGTCAGGCACTTGGATGGACAGTAAACACGGTGGATGTAGATGCTAGATTAAAATTCCATATTGAAAGTAATATTGAGATTGAATGGGATAAGACTTAAATCTTTCGACTTCATGTTCATGATGATAGCGGGAGCTACGGCTGTGTAGTTTCTGCAGCAGGCTACGTGCAGGCTCAGAAAGTCAGATTTGGAGACCGTAGCCAAGCTTCGTCATGCAGGCATTGAAACACGTTTTATATACACCATGACAGGTAAATTCAGTATTCTTGAAATGAGAAGACTGTGTTGACGACATTTGGGTTGGATTAAAACGATGTCCAGCAACATGGTAACGAACTGGCTGTGCAGCTTGATTACATAAAAGATACTCTGGTGAAGGATGACAGTGAACAGGGAGAAGAAGAACTGGAAGAGCTAGATCTGTGAAGGGCGTGAATGCCTAATCGAACAGATAAAAGAAAAACTCAAGGTGGTCAAAGCGTACTACGCCTCGTCTGTAGCGAGATTTATTTATCTTGCAGCAGAAGCACGATCAGTAATCGGTTTGGAATCTGTTATGCTGCTGAGTAACAGCTGGGGAAGTTTCAACCAAGTTTTGACGTCTCTGAGCAAGTAGAACTCAGAAAAGTCTAGAACGGAATTTTCTGTGGAAAGTTAGCGAACTGTTATGCATCAGGACAAAATGCCCAAGCAACATCAGAGATGATTTACTGATATCTGACGGAAACTTAATGATAGTAGCAAGAATCTAGCCATATCGGTATCAATCGGTGAAGATAATTTCTTTTTAGTTGATTAGGCTGTTGTTCGAAATGTAGATTGAAAGTCGTTTAAATGACGCAAAAATCTCATTAAGACGCATATCGAGGCTAACGAGGCAAACTAATAATGAGGGCTGAATCTTCCTTGAAATTCTCAACATCTGTAACCTTCGACAATATGGCAGTGACTGATACCATTTCATCCTGCGCCCGGTTATGTTCTTCCCCGTATAACATAGAGACGCCAACAAGCACCTCTTCGGTGTCAATTAGATTCTTTTCTTGGGTGAGAAGTCGGTAGGTGAATTAATCACCTATCATTTATTCGACTGGGAGTATGACCTATAAAGGTATCGCTACGTATCCAATACCATCTTGAATTTCAATGAACTAAGTCTGAACTAAGGTCATCGTTGCGGAATTTTGAATCTCAAAACGAATACGGCTATAAGCCATGTATCAAAAGGAGGTTTCAGAATGCCGAAACGTTACAGTCCAGAAATCAGAAGAACAGCTCTTGAGTTCGT